>ERZ1292623.320-Hain-H51-01um-R1-320-length-52969-cov-5_pt1 | contig 21104 bp, 22 predicted proteins | sample MGYA00564398_ERZ1292623 | MGnify/ENA primary metagenome ERZ1292623 (study PRJEB36523, sample SAMEA6512633) | groundwater metagenome | collected 2019-01-07 | study: AquaDiva: Metagenomics assemblies of 32 groundwater samples | reverse complement strand
CGTCATGGCTGCCCGCGACAGGCTCCTCCAGAACGGGGCGCAGCAGTTTCGCAACACCCTGCGCGAGACGGCAGACAAGCTCACGCTGCGGACGAAGCGTCCGTCGGTGTTGGAGGAGACAGCCCCCGGCATCCTCGCCGGCACTGGTCTCGGTGCCGCAGGCGCGCTGGCGCTCAGTCCGCGAGACCGGCGCGAGCGCAAGTCATGACGCTCTACGCGTACCTCACGAAGACGGCTGACGTGGCGACCGGCGAGCAACCGCCACGGCCGGCCATGACGTTGCCTCCGTCTGTGCGCACTGGGTTCACCCCACGTCCGCATCAGGAGAACGCCATCCGGCGCCTGTTCGAGAACCAGGGTCGGATGCTGATGGCGCACGACACCGGCACCGGTAAGACCCTAACCAGCATCGTTGGCTCTGAGATGCTGCGCGAGAAGGGCGGCGGTACGGTGCTGGTCGTGGCGCCGTCCGGGCTGCGCAAGAACTACGCCGACGCGGTGAAGCAGTTCACGACCAGGCGTACGCACGTAGCGAACGGACCGGACGACATCGACCCAGGTGCGGACTACAACGTCGTCAGCTACGAGGCGCTCCGTTCCGACCCAGACGGGGTCATGCAGCGCAGCGGCGCGACGACGCTCATTCTCGACGAGTTCCACCGCGCCAGGAACGACCGCACGTCCACCTACGCCGCGCTCTGGCGGGCGCGGCAGCACGCCAAGCACTTCATGGGGTTGACGGCGTCACCGATCAACAACCACCCGGACGAGCTGGCTGCCCTGCTTTCGCTCAGCGAAAACAACCCGAATCTGACCAAGGCCGACTTCCGCCGCAAGTTCGTGCGGCAGGTGGGGGAGACGACTGGGTTCACTGGCACGCAGCGCCCGCTCTACGGCATCCGCGACCCGGCCCAGTTCGTGAAGTCGGTCTACCCGAAGATGGACGTCGTCGGGACGGAGGACATTCCTGGCAACGACATGCCGCGCAAGGACACGAAAAACGTGTACGTGCCCATGTCTCCGGAGCAGTGGCGGCTCTACCAGCTGTCTCTCAAGCGCCTTGGCCCCGTGGCCGAGTACATCACCCGCCGCGACAAGAACGTGTCCGTCAAGGACGCCGAGATGGTGTTCACGCAGATCGCTCAGGCGCGGCAGATCGCCAACTCACTGCATCGCGGTCGGGCGGATGTGACCCCAGAGGCGTCTGCGCTGCGCACGCCGAAGGTCAACAAGCTTCTGTCGGATGCCGAGGCGCACCTGAACGAGCGACCAGACAACCAGGCGGTGCTGTACACGAACCTCATCAACGGCGGTGTTGACGTGCTGTCCGCTGGTCTCAAGGCGCGTGGCATCCCGCACGCGCTCTTCATCGGTAAGGGCACTGAAGTAGGGGACAGCCGCGTCACAGAGGCAGTTCGCCAGCAGGGTGTGGCCGACTACAAGGCGGGCAAGAAGCGCGTCATCGTTGTGTCTGGGGCCGGCGCCGAGGGCCTGGACCTGAAGGACTCGACCGCGTTCTTCGCGCTCGACGGACATTTCAACCCGCAGCGCGTGCTCCAGGCAGAAGCCAGGGCTCGGCGCCTGGGCGGTCTTGCGGCACGCCCACCGCAGGAGCGAGTCGTCGACGTGCGCCGGTACCAGTCGGTGGCGCCAGGCGGGAACCAGCCTGGGTTCCTGGCTCGGCTTGTCGGGCGCAAGCCTGACCGCACGACGGACGAGTGGACGTACCAGGTGGCGGCGGCCAAGGCCGGTATGGGCAAGCAGTTCTCGACGGCGTTACGGAGCGCTCCCTCCTACATCCGCAAGGAGCCAGTCGTCAGGCAAGACGGGTCTCCTGGTGTGCGGTACGTCTACAACACCCCTGCACAGCCGACGTTCTTTCAGCGCGTGCTCGGCGCGCAGCCGCCGAAGTTGGAGACGCCATGAACCAGGAGCGCAGGCAGCGCGTGCTGGAGAAAGTCGCCGCCAAGCTACTAGCCGCGCAGCGGGACGCGCTCCCGGACAGCGAGTTCGCCTTGGGCGGCCGGCGCTATCCAATCAACGACGAGAATCACGCTAGGCTCGCGCTGGCGATGGTGGCCAAGCATGGCACGCCGGCGGAGCAGGTGCACGTGCGGCGCAAGGTCGCGGCGAAGTACCCAGACATGGGCAGGGGCTAGAACAGCGCCGGGCGGACCTGCTGGCTAAAGAAGTGCGTGGGTCTCCCCGCGCACTTCCACGTCTGGTCGGCGAACCCCAGTCAGCGTACGTGCTTCCGCACGCCGCGCATCAGGACCCGGCTCTGCGGCCGTTAGCCAGTCCCAGCGAGGGGCTGGGTTGATCCCTTGTGCGCCGAGTCTGTCGCCCGCGGTGAGGCGGGGACGGCTGCCGGCCTGAACCGGCAGCGAGAGAAGAAGATCCGCGGGCGTGCAGGCAAGCAGAACTCACATGGGGTACTCCTGTAGACGTGTTGATTGGTCTCAGTATTCTTATGCCGTAATCCAGGCAGGGTTTGCCCATTGGCGGCTAAGAACAGAGCCGGGGCGCACCCGGTTGTTCCTGACACCGGAAGCGTCAGTCCGGGTCGTACGGGTCGAGCGTGAACGCGGCTAAGACCGGGCTCCCCTTCGACAGTGCCTGCAGCGCCAATAGGACGCCGGTAGCCTTTCCCACGGGGGACACGGCTACAAACCTAGCTCGCTCGTCCGCTTTCGCCTGCTCGTTGCGCAGGTGCCACGCGTAGGCCTCAGGCGGCAGGGGCATGAGCGCCTCGCTGCCAAACCAGCCACCGGGGAACTGGGCTGTCAGGGAGACCTGCGTACGCGCCGTGGCGTCACGGGCCTCCTCTTCGGGCGATTTCGGCTCTGGACGCCGGTATCGCCCGTAGACAAGTTCCGTGGCGGACAGGCTGGTGACGGACACAGCCGCTTCGTACGTCCACACCAGGCGGTGCGGGTCTGCCAGCTTGTGCTTGCTTCGACTGCGCCGAAGTTGTTGGACGACCTTCCGCGTCTCATTCGGGTGGAGACGCAGCGCATCCCCGTAGGAAAGTGTGCGCAAGCGCATGTCGGGCCCCATCGGCGCACACTGGCGCCGCACAATGCTTATCCCTGCCCAGGCCGACGTCTTGCGCTACACTCGCCGCATGCGCCACCAAGACCCGCCCAACCTCCGCAGCTCCAACAACATGGCACGGCAGTGCTCGAACTGCCTCAGCTTCTACCTGCTGCGGTCTGAGGGCATGACCCTGCACGGTGAGTGCCTGCTCTACGACACCTTCGTGCGCGGCAATTTCCTCTGCGAGGACTTCACGCCACTCATCGCGCAGACAGATGCAGACGACACGGACCAGACTCCCAGCGACACTTGACAAAGGGTGCCTGCGCCCGGACAAGGCCGGTGATGAGTGCGCGGTCCGCCTGTGGGACGTCTCCGACGAACGACAGCCGGTAGCCGCCGCTCTCCGCAGCTTGGACGCTGACGAGCCTGGAGCCCATGCCCCTCGACAACACGCCGAGCACCCGCGGCACCCAACCCGGCCAGGACGGGTCAAGCGCCGGGGAAGATGACTTTGGGCTGTTTCCGTCTGAGTTCGCCACGCAAGCCTTCACGTTGCCGGGTGCTGACGGAAGGCTAGCACCGTTTTCGTTCCAAGGCCGCAGGTACTTCATTCAGCCGTACGACACGCCGGCGCGACGTGTGTTGCTTCGTTTCGGGCGACAGTGCGAGAAGACGCTGGAGGAGAATACGCCTGTAGTCACCGAGCATGGTGAACTGGTTCCTATCAAGGACGTGGAGGTTGGTTCTCGGGTAGCCACGATGGTCGCAGACGGCGCGCACCTGGGCTCAGGGCGCGTTGTCGCTAAGACTGCGCGGTACCGGAAACGCTGCGTGCGCGTGACTACGCAGCTCGGCCACGTAGCTGACATGGGCTACACGCACCCAGTCAGGCAGTGGGAGCGCTGGACTATCGCGGACAACCTCCGCCCAGGCGACCGTGTCGCCACCGTGCGGCGCCTCCCCCACCCAGCCGGCGAGGCCATGGACCCGCAGCATGTTGCCTTCGTGGGCTACGTGCTCGGTTACGGTTCCCTGCTCCAAACGCTTGGTTTCACGCAGGACGTGGACTCAGACGCCCTGCGCCACTTCAGACAGATCTGCGCCGACCAAGGGTGGCCATACCGTGAGTACCCAAAGGCGGGGTCTAACTCCGTCGACATCAGGTTCAACAAGTCGTCTGGTGCGTACGCGCTTGTCAGTAGCCTAGGGCTGCTCGGGCTGTCACCGCAGAGCAAGCACATACCTCCCCGTCTCATGCGGCTGCCGAGAGCGCAGACTGTGGAGCTGCTGCAGGCCATGTGGGCTTGCGACGGGCACGTCAAGAAGAAGGGGCGTAGCCAGTACGAGATTGTGTACTGCACGATCTCGCCAGTCATGGCCAGGCAGGTGCAGGCGCTGCTATGGAAGCTGGGCGTCCCGTCACGCCTGCGCGTGCAGGTACCTGCCGTGTACCGCGGTACCGAGAAGAAGGCGTACTTGCTTCACGTACGCACGCGCGAAGGCATCGAGCAGTTTCTGACCCAGTTGCGCGTGCCAGGTAAGGAGGCAGCGATCCCCGACGTAGACGCGAACGACAACCGCGATACGTACCCGATGGAGGCGACGCTCGACCTAAAGCGGCGCCGCAGGTCCACCACGTACCAGAGTTGGCGTGCCGCGCAGGATGACGGACGCTATAACGGCTACAAGTACCCAATGTCGAGGAGGAAGTTCTCTGCTGCGGTGGAGTACTTGCAGCGAAAAGGTGTGCCAGTGGCGGATCTGGCACCACACGTAGACACCGACATCATCTGGGACACGGTTGTGTCGGTGGACGATCTTGGAGAGCGCTGGTGCTACGACATTGAGGTGGAGGACACGCACTCGTTCGTGGCTGCCGGGGTTGTCACTCACAACAGCACGTACCTCGGGAACAGAGTGCTTACGCACATGTTCATGCGCGACTACTTCGCGAATCTGTTCGTGACACCTCGCCAGCAGCAGGCCGAGGTGTTCTCCAAGGCGCGCCTGCGCATGCCGATCAGCACGTCAGACGTACTGCGCACGCGTATGGCAGGCGTTCTTGGTCGAGACTTCAGCGACAACGTGCTCTACAAACTGTTCAACAACGGATCGTCGGTGACGCTGCGGTACGCGTTCCTGAACGCTGACTCGTCGCGCGGAATCATGGGCGACCACCTGGTTCTCGACGAGATCCAGGACATCCTCCCAGACGTTGTCCCGGTGCTGGAAGAGACGCTGTCGCACTCTCCCCACAAGTTGATGACGTACGCCGGCACGCCGAAGTCGACCGACAACACGATCGAGTACTACTGGGAGCGCTTCTCGACGCAGTACGAGCTGGTCATCCCGTGCGACGCGTGCGGCATCGGCGGTGTGCACTGGAATGTCGTCGACTACCAGCACATCGGCAAGACTGGGCTCATCTGCGACCGCTGCGGCAAGCGCATCACGCCAGACCACCCGCGCACGCAGTGGGCGTCCATGCGCTCACCGGAGTGGCTGCGCAATCCGCCGGCGTCAGTCGGCATCCCGTTCGAGGGCTATCGGATTCCGCAGCCAGTTGTCAGCTGGCTCTCCTGGCCGGAAATCCTCGACAAGAAGGCGCGCTACCCGATCGGACAGTTCAAGAACGAGGTGCTGGGTCTCCCGCACGACGCCGGTGACAAGCTGATCCGCCGCCAGGCTCTGGTCGACAGCTCCGACCCAAACCTGCGCATGGCTGACGCGCACAAGTACCTCAACCGTGGCCCGATCTTCATGGGGATTGACTGGAGCGGCGGCGGCGAGACGATGACGAGCTACACCGTTGTGTCGATCGGCGCGTACTTCGGTGACTTCTTCCAGTTCATGTACTTCCGTCGGTTCGACGGCCCAGAGGCAGAGTACGAAGTGCTCATGCCGGAGATCAACCGCCTCATCCACGTCTACAACGTGCATCTCGTCGGCACCGACTACGGCGGCGGACTCGACCGCAACGACTACCTCATCCGGCGCCACGGCGTGCACAAGATCCTGCGCTACCAGTACGTGGGCACGAAGAAGCTCTACTACGACCGGTCCCTCGCCCGGTACATGGTCAACCGCAACGAAGCGTTGTTCGCCTTCGGCAACGCAGTCAACCGAATGGGCGTGTTCAAGTTCCCGAACTGGGAAGACTGGGAGACTCCGTTCGGTGAGGACATGCAGGCGGCGCACGTGGAGTACAACCAATCGGCGCGGACCCTGACCGTAACACGCAACCCCGGGCGCCCAGACGACACCCTGCACTCAGGGTGCTACTGCTTCTTGGCGTCCATGGTCGTACACCCAAGGCCGGACATCCTCCAGCCTGACAAGGATCGCGAGTAGTCTGGATATTTCGTGAGATACCGGGCCGGCTAGCTAGCACAGTTCGTACGCGTGAAGATGACGCCGCTGGTCTGCACGTCTTCGAGGTGTACATGGATTTCGTCGAGCTCATCATGTCCGCGGCGGATCGCCCCGCAGCCGGTGGCGGTGACCTTCGGACGTACGGTAGGCGCGAGAGACAGGCGTACCTGAGCGAGAAGACGCCGCTCAACGACTCCGTCATCGCAATGGCCAAGACCGCGGGCCTCAACCGCGAGCAGATCCAGCGCGTGTGCGAGGTCGCGAACAACGACGTGTTCGTGGGCATTTTCCGCCAGGGGTACGACACGAACATCACGTTTCCCTAGGCCGATGCCGCGGTTGTGGCTGCGGCAGTGAACGCGCAGTCGGGCGCAGCTTCGCAGGTGAAGACGGCGTCTGTGCGCGCACAGGTCGTTCCTGCGTCACGGTACGTCCCAGGCGAAGAGACGCACGACGTGCTCTCGTTGTTCCGAGTGCGCGGTGACGACGCCATGGAGAAGCGCGCCAGCGCAGAGCAGTCGTACGCGGCTGCGGAGCGGAAGTACGGCCGTGCCCGTGGTGAGCTGCAGCACCTCACTTCTGACCGGGAGGCTCTGGCAGACGAGTTCGTGCTCGCGCTGTCGACGCTCGTGAAGACCGCCAGGCAGCAGATCGTGGACGGTGACGAACCGTGGGCGATCGGCGCGGCCATCGAGCGGGCCGAACCGTCGGTCGCACTGAGCCGGTTGCTGGTGAAAGAACTCGGAGCGCACACCGCGCCCGGCGGCCTGCAGAAGATGGCGGAGCACGGCTACGAGATGGCCCCGGAGGGCGACGCCATCACGGGCTTGGTCCAGGACCTGGAGCGCATCAGCCAGAAGCTGGTCGCCAACCAGGAGGCGGTCATCAATGTCCAGCAGGCCATCGCCGGGCTACTGGATGTCTTGATGGGACCTCCGGAGGAGAATCCGACGGCCAGCCTCTTCACACAGGACGAGGACGCAGAGACAGCCGCACAGGCCTTGATGGCCGGTCCGCCCATGATGGCGCCTACAGGCGGTGCACCACCTCCGGGCGCGATGGGTGCAGCTCCGCCGGCCATGCCTGGTCAACCACCGCAGGGCATGGCCGCACCGGCACCGCAGGGCCAGAAGAAGGGCGCTCCGCCACGGCGGGCATGAGCACGATGAACGCGCAGCGCCGTCAGCAGATTCTGGAGAAGTGCGCGGGCTTCGCGTCTGGAGAGCTCAAGCGGCGACTCGGCATCGGTGCGCAAGAGGCGATCGCGGACCGCGCGGGCGCCGCGGTACTGAGGTACCCGTTGCGGGCAGCAGGGGCACCTGTTCGCGCGTTGGCCAGCGGCGTTGGGCGCACAGGCACCGGGCTAGCACGGCTTGCCGGCAAGCATCCGCTTGCGGCGGTGACGACAGCCGGCGCCGGGCTAGGGTTGATGGGCGTCGACAACTTGTTCACCAACGTGTCGTCGCTCGTGAACCCAGTGGGCATGGCTGGCATGATTCGCGTGCCGAAGGCGGGTTTGACGCAAGACGCGCTCGCGCTATCGAGGGCGGCACCGGTGCTCGATAATCCGCTTGCCGACCCCAACCGACTCGCCTGGGGGCGGCGAAGGATCCCGAATGACCCTGCAGCCGTCCCGCCGCCAGAGCCTGCTTAGCAAGGTTTCGGCAGTCAAACGCGTGAGCCCCACCGAGCTGCCGGCCGCTGCAGGTCTCCCTGGTCTCCCTGGCCTGTCGTCTCCGCCCCCGCTGCTACCCCCGGGTGGTGGTGGTGGTGGTGGTGGTAAGCCACCGCGTACTCCACGGGTGCGCTCGAGCCTGGCCGAAGAAATCGAGCGTCGGCACGGGTCAGTAGACTGGCACCGCGCAGCGACAGAGCGGCTGGAGACCAAGGCCAAGCAGGAGGCAGCGGATGCTGCCGCGACGTTCAAGGGCAGGGCGACAGTCGGTCTGAAAGAGGGTCTGCTGAAGGCCATCGGGGACATGCCCAAGACAGTCCTCACGGCGGCCCTTGCCGGCACCGGCGCGGTTGCTGCTCCGTACCTGAAGGACAAGCTCATGAAGCCGTCCTTCGGGCAGCGCATGTTTGGCGCAGGCGGCCCTGTGCAGCACGCGCTCGGCTTTGGCTTGGGCGCCGGCGCCATCGGTGCGGGTGCGTACGGGGCATCCAAACTGTGGGACGTCGTCAGCGACCCGATCGCCAAGAAGAACCAGTACGACGCGATGCTGAAGGACAACCCGCACCTGAAGTCTGAGGACGCGCAGCACGTGCGCCGCAGCTTCGAGACCCTGCGCCGGTTCAACCCCGACATGGCGGCAGACCCGCATGTGGCCGGTTCCTTCGTAGGGCGCGCTCTGGCGTTCAAGGACGAGGGCGTCCAGGCCACTGTCGTGAAGACCCTGACCGAGATCCGCAAGAACATGGCGGACGCAAAGTCGAAGCGCACTGGGTTCCTGAAGGGCCTGTTGCCCGGCTCCGCCAAGGAACTCCAGAGCTTCGAGCCGTAGGTCGCACGTGTACAAGCTCGTCCAGTTTCCAGCAGAAGACCAGACCGACTTCCTGTTCACGGAAGTACTCCGGCCCGGCCTGTACCTGGTGAAAGAGGCCAGGGACCGGCAGCTCGTGCCGGAGATCCAGAAATTCATTGACCAGCTGAAGTCGACGCCGGGCAAGATCTGGGTGCTCGTCAACGCCTTGGGTGCGCACGAGTACTACGGCCCCAACATCAACAACGACTCGTTCTCGGAAGCCGACCTGAATCCGTCTGACCCGAAGGCGGACTACGGGTACAAGACGTTTATGCAGGCTGGGCTGTTCCGTAACCACGCGAACAAAGACAGGAACCTGTCGTTCGGGCGGGTCGCCTGCGCTGCGTACAACACCGACATGCACCGAGTCGAACTCGTGCTGGAGGTCGACAAGGCTCTATGCGAGAAGTTCGGGCACAGCGACCTGTACCGACGCCTGGAAGCGGGTGAGAAGCCAAGCGTGTCGATGGGCACGCGCGTCTTGTACGACGTGTGCTCCATCTGCAACCACCAGAGCCGCACTGTCGCCGACCACTGCGCCTGTTTCAAGGACAAGGCCGGACAGGTCCTCTCCGACGGGCGCAGAGTCTTCGTGTTCAACCCCAGGCCCAAGTTCTTCGACCTCTCGATTGTCGTTGTGGGCGCGGATAGGACCAGCTTTGTCATGGCGAAAGTGGCCCGCGCCAACGGGCAGCCGGTGCACGCCGGCGGCTCTGCAGAGCTCGCCCTGGCCTACGGCCTCAGTGATCCAGTCGATGACGCGAAGGAGATCCTGAAGCTCGGCATGAGCCGGAAACTGGCGGAGATGGCCAAGCAGGTCCCCGCGCTGGCGGCTGAGGTGCTCCCCGCGCTGAACGCACGTGAACCGGAGCTACCCAAGCTGGTGCTGGACCGCCTCGGCAGCCTCCCGTTCGACCACGCGCTGACGTCTGCGTCTGCTGCCGGCATCGTCCTCCGACCGCACGAGTTCCAACGGATCGTGCTGATCGCCATCCAGCGACCAGACATGGCAGACGCGATGGACCGCGCTGGCACGGTGTTCTCTCCCGCCCCGTGTGGGTGTGCAGACCGGAGCATTCCTTTCGGCTCGCCAGGGCAGTACCACGCGGGAGTAGGCAGCTTGCTCGCGTCGCTCATGCCTGAGCGCTCCATGTTCGCGGCGCCCTTGGCTCGCCGTGTCGTGGAGATGCACGTCACGATGGATCCGCGCCACGGCACCGGGAGTATCTCGCGAAATATCCGGCCGCGCAGAGTCGACACCGCACCGGAGCGGGCCAAGGTGCTCCAGAAAGTTGCCGCCGCGTACAACGGCTACCGGCAAGAACTGCTGGAGAGGCTTGACGGTGTCGTTAGCGACATTACGAGTCGGGACGTACGATTGCTCGCGGCTGCCATGGAGGCCTCAGTCGAGGATCTCTTTGGCAGCTCGCTCCGGGTGAAGACGGCAGGTGCAGGCCTGCCTCCACTGGCCCTGCTCGGAGCTGTACCGTTGGCTTATGCCTACGGTGCGTACGTCGGTGAGCGGCGTACAAAGGACGACGAGCAGCGAGAGGCAGATAGCTTCATCGTGAAGCACCCAATTCTGGCCGCCTCGATCTTCGTTGGACTTGCACGGCTGGGCATGAAGCTGCACCAGTCGGGGAAATTGGACGACGTCTTGTCCACGGTGGGCAAGCAACTGTCAGGCCCAGGTACTTGAGGCTGCCGACGCAGCCAGAGACAGGGACGGGCCACACGTCGCACCCGAGAGGGAGCACCGAGGGAGACACAGTCATGAACGAATTGCTTGCACAGGCGTACGGGACGAAGGAGAAGCTCGCCCAGGCCGCCGCCGGCGCCAAGGTTGGCGAGACCGACCTGGAGAAGACCGCGGAGGCGGCGCTGCTGACCCAGCTGGAGAAGATCGCCGCCGACAACGGCGTCGACCTGGCCCTGCTGAGCGACGACGACATCGTCGAGATCATCAACGGGGCCAAGTCGGCGTTGGAGACTCCGGCAACGGCCGCAGCATCGACCGGCCAGGCCGCGTCGACCGTGAAGACGGCGGCCGCCAGCGACACCGGCGCAGGAGAAACCGGCGCAGGAGAAACCGGGGCAGGGGAAGCCGCCGTGAAGGAAGCCGACTTCCTCGGCCGCGTCATGGCGCACGCCCTGTTCGACGAGGTCTCGGCGATCCAGTCGGCCCAGCAGGAGAAGACGGCCACCGGCATGTCCGCGGAGGACGAGGCGAAGTTCGAGGAGCTGGCCCTGGCTCGCGCCAACGCCATCCTCGCGGACCTCGCCGGCCAGGATGCCGGTGAGTTCGAGAAGCAGGCCGGCGCGGAGATCGAGGACGAGATGCTCGACGCGGCGATCAGCCAGCGCGCCGCGGACATCCTCGACGCCAACGGCTTCGACGTCGCCAAGATCATGGCCGGCCTGGCCGAGAAGTACCCCAACCAGTAGCCCCGAACCCGCCGCGAGGGGGCGGGCTGGAGACGTGTGTGGAGAACTTGCTTTCCTACGCTGTCTTTCTTGCCCGCCCCCTACCGGTAGGATGATTTCCGTTTGTTGCGAGGAGCCACAGGAGCTACCGCATGTCGTCCGCAGCCAAGATCCTCTCCGCCCTGGCCGATCCGCCACCCGTTCCAACGGCTGGCCCTGGGGGCGAGTTTTACGAAAAGCTCGCCTCGGCGCTGGACTACGCAGCGGACAACGGCTTCCCAGCCCCAGATGCCACAAGCACCGCCAGCGCTGAAACTGGCGTGACCAAGGTGGCTGCGTCGCTCGACAAGGCGAACAGCGCGCTGGCAGACGGTCTCCGCACCAGGATCCTGCAGAAGCAAGCTGACGCTGAGTCAGGTCGCAAGCAGGTCGACAAGGAGCGCGTCGCAGCAATCCTGTCGCGCCTCGCACCCAGCGCACCCGCCAAGGCTGAAGCCACAGCCGCTCAGGCTGGTGGGCGTGAATCGCTCGCCGAGCGCGTGCGGCGCCTGGCGCAAGCTGGTGCGTTCTCGGTGGCGGCTGCTGCCGAGGCGAACACTGCCGCCAGCACCGGTGGGGACGAAGGCGCCGAAGCCGGAGCCACGGCCAGCGCAGAAGATGCCGGCGCAGAAGGCTCCAGCGCAGAAAGCAGCAAGAACGACGCCAGCACGGGCGAGACGGTTGAGTCAGAGGCTCCCGCGTCCGAACTGGATACACAAACGTCAGGTGGTGCCCAGACCGGAAGTTCCGAGTTGGGTGACTCTCTGGCGGACGTGCTCCGGGCCGCTCTCGGCTCCGCACCCGAACCCAAAGACGGTGGCGACACCGGCAACGCGGGTCTCGGTGGCGGGGAAGCGGGCAGCCAGGAGCACGGGCACACCGACGAACCTGTCGCGAGCACCACGAACGCCAGCGGGACAACCACTGCGGCCGCTCCTGGTGTGAAGACCGCTGGGGCGCGCGGTTCAGCAAAGAGCGTGTTGGTAGAGGCGTTTCGCCAGAATGCCCTGAGCCAGCGCGCAGGACATGGAGCCTAGCCCCATGAGTGACACGACCCAGGCACAGGAACTCTGCAAGACGGCGGCGGTCGCAATCCGCCACCTGGCCGCGGAGAACCACAAGCTGGCCCATGCCCTTGCCGCCTACCAGCGGCGGGACTTGGCCGAAGAAGTCGTTCAGCTCATGGAGGATCGTGGAATGCTCGACGACAGCATCTCGCACAAGCAGAAGGTGGCCCAGGTGCTGTCTTCCAAGCGAGACCTGACGACGATGCGGGAAGCGCTCAAGTGCACCCCGGCTGACATGTCCTTTGCGTCCGTCTCGACGTCCGAGACGGACCGCGCATCCACCGATCCGTTCGTAGCGGCCATTCTCGACTAGGCCATCCGGCCCAGTCTTCCGGTCGCACGACCACACTGAGGGAGAGACATCATGGCTACCGCAGTCTACTCCGCCTCGAAGCGGCGCAATGTCACGCCCGTCACCAGCATCCTCCACCTCCGGATGGAAGATGTTGATTGCACGGACGCGGCGTTCGACAAGCCGCCCGAGGACGGACAGATCGTCCAGGCACCCGGCAAGACGGCACTCAACGTCCACGGCAACACGTTCAACAGCACCACCAGTGCAAACGTGACGCACGGCAACAACAACGGCCTCGCCATGGTCTGGCACTCGGCGGTGCAGAGCGACCGTCAGGCGCTCAGCAACACCCGCGTGCCCGTCATCCGCGGCCCGGCGCGCATCCGCACCAAGCTGTTCAGCATGGTCGACGGAGCGTTGGCGGTGGACCACGCCACCAACCTCTGGGCCGTCGGCATGCGCGTCGGCGTGAAGAAGGCGACGGACGCCGTCGAGGGCAGCGCCAACCGCATCGTGCCGTGCCCGCTGGTCAAGACCGACTTCGGTTGGTGCATTGGCTACGTGACGGCCATCGTCAACAACTCGGCTGTCGCCGGAACTGGAGAGATCGAAATCCAGCTCTACGACAAGCCCATCCACGCCGTCGTGCAGGCCTAAGGAGGACCGCCATGAGTGACATTTCGGGTTCGGTTCTCAACGGCCTCTTCGCCGACAAGATGGGAACCGCAGAAGGAAAAGAGAAGATCGCGAAGGCGGGCGGGGACTGGATCCGCGACCGCTTGCGCGAGGAGTCGTTCCTGCGCAGCATCCTGCCGCCCAGGACGGTGACGCCCGACGACTGCCAGCGTTCGACGAAGCATGACTCGCTCGTCTACATGGCAGAGGTCGAGCCGTTCAGCCGCGCGATGACGCTGTCGTTTCGCGGCCTCCCGGACGTGCACTACTTCACCGCGCCGCGTTTCGAGGTGCCGTTCCACTCGGTCGGCAGCCTTCGGTACGAGCAGCGGGAGCAGGACCTGCAGGCCTACAAGATGCCGATCACGGAGATGATTCGCAAGAACGTCGTGAACGACATCGGCGAGGTCGAAGACCGGGTGGGCTTGAACCACTTCGAGTCGGCAACGCAGAGCCTGCAGAAGGACGCCAACGGCGTTGCCTTCACGGCGACGTTCTCCGGCGCCACGACCAAGGCACTGACCGCTGCGAACGTGGCGGCCGGTACCTGCGTCGAGAGCGGCAAGTGCAAGGGCATCGACGTCATCCAGAACACCGTGGCGGTCGCCCCGGGCCTCACCGAGGCCCTGACCTTCCCGGTGCAAAAGGACGACATCATCAAGCTGCGCAAGCTGTTCACCGGCACCGGCCAGCGCGGGTCGCGCCTCCGCTGCAACCAGATCCTGATGACCGACACCGACTTCGAGGACATCTCGTCCTGGGTCGTGTCGGACGTCGGCGACAAGGTCGCGTCGGAGACCACGATCGACGGGTACAAGTACAAGACGCTGGTCAACGGAACCAGCTACACGAAGACCCTGAAGACCGACATCCTGCGCCCCGGCAACATCTACGGCTTCGCCGCGCCGGAGTTCCTCGGTGGCTTCCTGATCCTCAACAAGCTCAAGTTCTACGCTGACAAAGAGCGGAACATGATCTCGTTCGAGGCGTGGGAGGACATCGGCGTCTACGTCGCCAACGTCACCGGCGTCCGCAAGATCGAGCTCTACGCGGGCTCCGTCGACGCGGGCGTCACCGGCCTGCAGTCCACCACGACCACCGAGGCGAACGCTACCGCCAAGACCCCGGTCGCGGAGGACAAGCTCGGCAAGCTGAACAACCTGGTCGAGGAAGGCCAGACGTTTCCGGCAGTTTCCAACTTCTAGCCGGGCCGACGTTCGGGAAAGTCTAGACATGCCCGCCAGGATCCAGTATCCTGGCGGGCATGTCTGTTTGCAGCAACAAAAAGTGTCGCCGGGAACTGCCACCAGCCGCCAAGTACAAGATGTGCGAGGTGTGCAGACCCAAGTGGGCGGCCAGCTCCGCAAGACGCCGTGCACGCCTGGCAGTTGGGCGCGACCAGTCGCTTTGCTCGGTCCCAGCCTGTCGCAACACGGCTGACTTGCCGGGAAAGCGCATCTGCAGCGCTTGCACGACTTACCGTCGCCAGTACCGCAAGGTGTACCGCGCCAGGGAGAAGGATCCGTCGCGCTGTCGTATGACGGATTGCCCAAACGCGCGTGAAGATGCGCAGTACGCACTCTGCGTGCGCTGCCGTGCCCGTGCGCGCACAGCGCAGCAAAGTTCGCCGACCTACCGCAAGAAGCACGGGGCCATGCGGAGCCGGGTACGCGCAGAGGTCATGGCGTACTACGGCCCCGCGTGTAAATGCTGCGACGAGTGGCGAGACCCGTTCCTGACCATCGACCACATCGACGGCAGCGGGCACAAGCATGTAGGCGCTACTGGCCGTCGTGTAGGTGGTGGGAAACTGTACGCCTGGCTCCGCCGGCAGGGATTTCCGACCGGCTACCGCGTGCTCTGCGTCAACTGCAACTTCGCGCTTGGGCACCACGGCTACTGCCCGCACGGCGACCTGACGCAAGAGTCAAAGCGTGGGCGCCCGGCGCTTGGTGCAGTCAATGAAAAGAAACGCGCGTACAGACGCGCGTACTGGATCGCCTACAAGATGGAAGTGCTCGGACGCTACGGGGACGGCTGTGCGTGCTGCGGGGAGAAGCGGCACGAGTTCCTCTCTATCGAGCACCCAGGGCAGACCGGCGCGGCGCACCGTAAGGAGTTGAACGGCAGAGCCGGCGACGGGCGGAACTTTCTCGTTTGGTTGCGCAAGAACGGGTACCCACCCGGATACGCAGTTCTCTGCATGAGCTGCAACTTCGCGACACGCCTAGGCGCAGCGTGCCCGCATGAGACAGCGCGGGTAGAACAGCGCGGCACCTAGTGTTTGTTTGCGCGTCGGGTTATCGTGCTGCCATCGGGCGCGACTAGCCGCCACCGGAGACCGCACCACATGGCCTACCGCATCACCGCCCTGTCCACCCGCAAGGCCAGTCCGCACTCGCCACAGCGCCGGCACCAACTCGCCCGGCGCACAATCATGATCGGGCAGCGGAAAATGCACGGTGGCGAGCGCATCTCGATCTCGGATGCGGTGTACGACCGCTTCAAGAAGGTGATCGACCAGTACGCTGCGCTCGGGCTCATCGAGCTGAAGCCGATCGCCAACAGTGCGTCGGTGGTGAACGAGATCCCCACCGAGTTCACACCCCTGGAGACCGTGGACGACGCGGCGCAGCCTGCAACCGAGCTGCTGGTACCTGAGCTGCCGGAAACGACCGCCAGCGGCGCCGTTGAGGTTTCGCTGCCGCCACTGGCTGTCGAAGATCTGCCGCCGGCGGTCTCGACCATCCCAGAACTGCCGCCGGTGAAGAAGCGTGCGCCGCGTACCTCCAAGCTGGCGGACATGCCCGGGGCCCCGGAAGCTGTCGCACCTGCGGAGACCGCGCCTGCAGTGGCAGAGACGCCGTCAGCAGAAGAGGTACTGCCGGCAGAAGAGGCGCCCGCACCGAGCGCGCCGGTTGAGGACGCCCTGACCGTTCCACCGGTGCCAAAGCGTCGTGCGCGGAAGACCGAGAACTAGTCCTTGGCCCAGTAGGTGGTGACCGTGGCAGAACGCTCCTCAGACATCGCGACGTCCGCAGATCCGGCGCTCATCGCTACTGTCAGGGCGTACGTGCAGATCGTGCGCGCGAAACTGCGTGACTACCCGGAGCTGAACCGCCTCATTGCTGGTCGAGAGACAAGCGACCGCGAGATCGCCATGGCGCTCATGGAGGCCGTGAGTGACTTCAACACGACGCCGCCGCTCATCGGCACCTACACCGTCGTTGGTTTCCCGTCCCAAGACCTGCTCATCAACGGTGCCGTCATCGTCATCCTGGAGTCCGCCGGTCTGCTGCAGACGCGCAACCACGCCGTCTACAACGATCCAGGTGTCGTCGCCACGTCGGACAAGGGCCCTGCGTACATGCAGTGGGCGAACCTCTTCCGCAGCACGTACGAGCAGAAGAAGGTACGTCTGAAGCGGGCGTTGAACCTGCAGGCTGCCATGGGCAGTGCGCAAGGTGTATCGTCTGAGTTCCTGGAGATCAACGGGTACTTCGACGACGTGTACGGGGACAGCAGCCAGTAGCCGCACGCGGGTAGCTGAGAAGGACGAGGAGCGGACATGCCGGTTGGACCCATCCCATACGTCAAGTGCGAGAAGCTCGCGTACGTCGCCGACGCGGCGGCGCTCGACGCTGTTGTCCCGAACTCCGAGTTCTACACGACGTTCTTGTTCCAGGTCGTGGGTTTCCCAAACGGCACCACGTTCACGATCAAGGGCAGTCTGGACGGCACGACCTTCACCAAGCTGGACGACGCGAACTTCGACCTGCCGAATCCGCACATGCAAAGCGGCGCCGGCAGCACGATGATCAACGTCGCGACCTACGTTCCGTTCAAGGGAGGCCTGAAGATCACCGCGAACCAGGGCGGTGCTTCTGCGGGGACCATCATCGTCATGATGGCCGGCAACCAGTACCTGTCCGGTGGCGTGGGAGGGCGTTGAACGATGGCTGACCTCGCGACAGAGTCAGGGCGGTTCTTTGCTGGCGTCGAGTTCATGGCGCGGCTGAAGCAGCCCATGACCGGCAGCACGCTTCCGGAGCTGAAGAAGCAGAGCGCCGTTGCACCCACCAGCGCGACCGTCTCTGCCGGGCAGCGGGCGCGGGAGAGCGTGCAGCGCGCTCTGGCGAAAACGCCGGCGCACGGCGCACCGTCCGTCGCTGGTCCGGCCATGCAGGCGAAGCTACCGGGCGTGAAAGCGCCGAGCACAGCACCGACCAAGCCTGGCCCCGAGAACATCCCGAAAGGACCCACGGTCACCAAGACTGCAGCGGCCAATCCAGCGGGACTCGTCGGACTCAGCAAGCTCGCCGTGCTGGGTACGGCGGGGAAAGCCGCTGGTTCGGCAGCACAGCATGTCGGCGCCTGGCTCGGTCAGGCTGGGCACCAGCTCGACGAGTCTGCCAAGGGGTTCAGCGCGGGTCTCATGGCCGAGCGCGATTTCCTCAACAAGCAGACTGGCCGCTGGGAAGCCCCGCCACTCCTGGAAAAGCTCAAGCGCAAGGCATCGCGCATGTCGCTCGACATCCCGGCGAAGGGCAAGCAGTACCGGATGTTCGACAAGCACATGCAGCAGCAGGGCTACACCGGCGGCTACCAGCACCCGTGGGAGAGAGCACAGCAAGAAACGCCGGACTGGCGCGCTGGGTTCTACCGCGGCAAGGAAGTGTCTGAGCAACTGGGTGTGCCGAGTGTCGTCGACGACCTGAACCGTACCTTCCGCGACAGCGAGAGTCGGGTCACCCCGTACTCGATCCTCCACGGACTCAGCCAGTCCGGCCTTCTCACGCCGGAGCACATTGCCGACGCGGCGAAGCGGACGCGGGCTTACGCGACAGGTGCGTCCGCAGACAACGCCGCGAACGAAGCTCGGCGTCGTGCGTTGCAGATGGCCGGTGTCGGCGTCGGGGCCGCCGGCGGTGGTGCGCTCCTGGCCGGGTCACTGGCCAACCGCGACAACAGCCGAGAACGCGCGCAGGGGTAGCACCTCGTGCTGAAGCTCTCGAACATTCGGGTCCGCGCGTTCGACATCGGCTACCTGGCGATCGCTTGGGACATTGAGCCCTGCTTCGAGAGCGTCGGGGACTACGAGTTCCAGATTCTTCGTGCAGAAGCAGAGTTCGGCCCCTACGTCGCCGTGACGCCGTGGTTCCGCAACCGCACCCAAGTGCGCGACGGCAGCGTCAAGAACTGGCGCAGCTTCTACACCCGGATCTACTACCGCGTGGTCGTGCGCCAGCGGACGGACACGACGAACACGGCCACGTACCCGGAGCTCGGTGGGGCGAAGCTGGGCGCGCTGCCCGACCTGGTTGCGCTGGAGATGGCGCGCCAGGTGAATCTCACCCTGAAGGAGTTTTCCGGTCGGCAGGTATGGGTGTTCCCCAGGCGCAGGACCGGGGAACGCTGCACGACGTGCATCGACCCGGTGCGGCAGCGCAAGACACAGTCGGCGTGCAGGAACTGTTACGACGTAGGCATCGTCGGAGGCTACGACACGCCGGTGCGGGTGTGGGGGCAGATCCTGTCTCCAGACGAGCAGACTCGACATACGACGGTGGGCAGCATCGAGACCCAGGATTCACTGCTCCGGCTCGGGAACTATCCGGAGCTGGGTGCTGGTGACCTGGTCGTCGAGGCTGAGAACTTGCGCTGGCGCGTAGGCGAGCGGATCGCCAAGGACCGCAAGGCGCGAGCGCTCGTGAAGCAGAACGCCCCGATCCACCTTGTCGAGAAGAGCGACATCGAGTACTTCGTGCCGGTCAACCTGGCTGAGTCCGACTGGTTCGACCTCGTGGCGTCGCCAGAACGCAACTACACGAACCCGCAATCCATGTCGTCCATGTCGCTGACGGACGCACTGAGGACGGTGTACAGCAAGTGAGTACAAGCGCCGCCGCACGCGTTGACGGCAACGTCGCGTTCCCGGTCATTGAAGACCGCCTGGCCATCGCCACCCGTGCGTGGCTCATCTGGCTGCAGGGCCTGTTCGCGTCCCGGCCGGCTGGGAACTGCCGCTGGTCGCCGAATTTCGACCTGACCGAGATTGTCATCACGGACCAAGAACCCATAGGGGCGCCGGTCACGGGCGCCCGCCCGATGATTGTGACCAGCCGCAGCCAGGCCAGGTTCTCCAGTCTGTCGACGTCGCAGCAGCTGAAGCCGGCGTTCGGTGCCTTTGCGTCGCAGGGCCAGATGGTCAGCGACCTCATCGACTGCGGCGTAACCATTTCGGTTATCGCTAAAGAAGGGGCGGAAGCACAGCACCTCGCGTACACGATATTTCGTCTGATACCGCTGTTTCGGTCAGACATCGCCCGCCTCGGCGGCATGCACGCCATCCGAAACCAGATCGCCATCGGCGAGGAAGCGCCGTACCAGGCCCTCGTCGCAACCGGCAGTGCACCAGGATGGAAGCAAGGGCCGCTGTTTGTGTCGTTCCAGATCCAGGACACGCTGCAGAGCGACGATGGAAAAGTCAGCGCGCTCCTGCGCAACGTCACGCAAGCTATGCTCGACATTGATGGCGGCGCATTCGGCGAGTGAGCCCTTCCGGAAGTTCGCCCCGCTACTTAGCCTTGCAACGCGCTCCTACACTGCTCGGCAGCCTGGCACAGCCGGCCTTCCGCCATGGAGTTGACGCGCAATGGCCACACTCGATCGCCCCGGAGTCGAAGTTTCGCAGACGGTGACGGCCACGTCGCCGACTGTCCTCACGCCGACTCTGACTCCGTGCATCGTCGGACCGTGCTACCAGATCGTCGAGCCGTTGACCTCCGGGGCGCTGAATTCCAGCGCGGCGGTCCTGACGCCGGCGCAGGTGGTGTCGGCGAACACCCTGGCGGAGCCGATCCTCCTGTCCGGTCTGAAGCTGAAGATCGCGGTCGACGGCGGCGACCCGCAGAACATCACGCTTCCGGCCACCATCGGCAGCGTCGGCATCTCGTTCGCATTGGCCAAGAAGTCGATCCAGGCGCAGCTCACCGGTGCCACGGTGGCGTTCGTCGGCTCGAAGCTCTACATCACCTCGAACACCAAGGGCGATAGCTCGTCCATCGACCTGCAGACGCCGGCCGACTTCAGTGCCTACACGGTGCTGTCGCTCACCGCGGGCAAGGTCACCGGCAAGAGCGCCTACGACAACACGAGCTTCAAGGTCCCGTACGAGGCACTGCCCGCCACCAAGACGGCGGTCAGCAATCTCGTCATCGACGGCGACAAGGTCACGCTCTACCGCTACTTCGGCAACGCGTTGCTGACGCTGTCGAAGACGAGCGCTGTGTCGTGGAACAGCTGGTCGCTCGGCGACACCAAGTGGAACAACACCGACTCGGGCAAGGGCAACCAGACCCAGCCGGTCATGGTCTCGCGGACCAAGCTCGTCGGTGTGAAGGCTGCTGGCCCGAAGACGGCCACCCTGTTCCAGCCGGGGCAGGAGGCCAGCGTCACGATTCCGCTCGGCCACAACACGGGCGGCGTCTCTGGCACGACCATCTGGTACCCAGACGTCACCAGCAAGAACTACCTCACGGTCGAAGCCGTTGGCCTGCAGGACTACCTGCTCGACAACTCGGCCGCGCCCGGCAGCTTCATCGGCACCGCCGGCAACGCGATCAAGGGCATCATCAAGGCGCCCCCGGCCGTGGCCGCCGTTGCCCC
>ERZ1292623.1645-Hain-H51-01um-R1-1645-length-21105-cov-42_pt1 | contig 21105 bp, 17 predicted proteins | sample MGYA00564398_ERZ1292623 | MGnify/ENA primary metagenome ERZ1292623 (study PRJEB36523, sample SAMEA6512633) | groundwater metagenome | collected 2019-01-07 | study: AquaDiva: Metagenomics assemblies of 32 groundwater samples | reverse complement strand
GACTCGGAAGACGATACCCTGCTGCTGGTCAAACAGCTGCGCGAGGGTGGCTTCGTGCCCGAGTACACGCGCGTCGAAACCCCCGAGACCATGCGCCAGCACCTCGAACAGGGGGCCTGGGACATCGTATTCGCCGACTTCACCATGCCGCGCTTCGACGCCTTCGATGCGCTCAATCTGTTGCACGCGAGCGGACTCGACCTGCCGTTCATCATCGTCTCCGGCACCATCGGCGAGGACCGCGCGGTTCAGGCCATGAAGGCCGGGGCTCATGATTACATCATGAAGAGCAACACCGCGCGCCTGTTGCCGGCGGTGGAGCGCGAGCTGCGCGAGGCGCAAGTGCGGCTCGAACGCCGGCAGGCGCAGGAGCGGGTTCAATATCTCGCCTATTACGACCCGCTCACGGATTTGCCGAACCGGACCTTGTTCGCCGACCGTTTGCAGCAGGCCGTGCTCATCGGGCGCCGCGAGAAGCAATGCTTCGCGTTGCTGGTCATGGACCTGGATCGCTTCAAGGACGTCAACGACACTCTCGGCCATCACGCCGGCGATCAGGCCTTACAGCAGGCGGCGATGCGCATTAAAACATGCATGCGCGAGTCCGACACGGTGGCGCGCATGGGCGGCGACGAATTCGCCATCTTGCTGCCGACCACCTCGCATCCGGACGGCGCCACCGTGGTGGCGCGTAAAATCCTGGCGGAGTTCTCGAAGTCACTCCAGATCGGCGATCGAAACTTCGACATCGGCGCCAGCCTGGGAATCGCCGTGTTTCCCGGGCACGGCAACGAAACCGATATTCTGATGCGCGCCGCGGACGCCGCCATGTACGAGGCCAAACGCACGCAGAGTGGTTTTAAGGTTTACAGCCCCGATCTGGGCCGGAAATTCGAGACCGCCTGATATTGCACGAGGACCTGCGCCACGCCATCGCCGGCTCGGCTCAATCCAGCGCGTGCGACACCAGCCCGTCGGCCAGCTTCGGCTCGAACCAGGTGGATTTCGGCGGCATGACCTCACCGGCATCGGCCACGGCCATCATGTCGTGAATGGACGTCGGGTACATCGCGAACGCCACGGCCATCTCACCCGAGTTCACGCGCCGTTCCAACTCCTTCAGTCCCCGGATACCACCGACGAAATCGATGCGCTTGTCGCGGCGCGGGTCGCCTAGCCCAAGAATCGGCGCGAGCAGATTGTCCTGCAACAAACTCACGTCGAGACGCTTCACCGGGTCGCGGGCGGGTACGCGTTCGGGACGGATGTGCAGACGGTACCAGTGACCCTTGAGGTACAGGCCGAACTCGCCGGCCTTTGACGGCTTGACCGCCGTGTCCTGCGGGTTGACCGTGAAGGCCGTCTCCAGCTTCGCCAGAAACGCATCTCGATCAAGCCCGTTCAGATCCTTGACCACGCGGTTGTAATCCAGGATCTGCATCTGGTTGTCCGGAAAGGCCACGGCGAGGAAATAGTTGTACGACTCCTGGCCGGTAGGGTGCGGGTTGGCGTTGCGACGCGCGTGCGCGACGCGCGCGGCCGCCGCCGAACGGTGATGGCCGTCGGCGATGTACAGCCGCGGCATCTCTTCGAACAGGTCGGAGATGTTGGCGACCGTGGCCGGCGAAGACACCACCCACAACACATGGCGCACGCCATCATCGGCGGTCACGTCCACGGCGGGTGCATCGTGGGTGACGCGCGCCACCAGCGCGTCGAGCGAGGGTGATTGCCGGTAGGTCAGGAACACCGGACCGGTCTGGGCGTTGAGGCTGTCGATCTGACGAACGCGATCGTCTTCCTTGTCCGGACGCGTGAATTCGTGGCGGCGGATGCGACCGCTCTCGTAATCCGCTACCGACGCGGCCACCACCAGACCGGTCTGGGTATGCGGTCCCATGGTGATGCGATAGACGTAGTAACAGGGCTTGGCGTCGCGCACCAGCACGCCTGCACTGAGCATGCGGTCGAAATTCTCGCGCCCCTTGGCGTAGACCGCCGGACTGTAGGGATCGGTCGCCGGCGGCAGGTCGATCTCGGGCTTGGAGATGTGCAGAAAACTCCACGGCCGGCCGGCAGCGCGGGCGCGCGCCTCCTCGCTCGACAGCACATCGTAAGGTGGCGCCACCACCTCGGCGGCTCTTCCGGTGGCCGGACGCAGGCCGGTAAAGGGGCGAATCAGGGACATATGTTAGTAGATGTTCCGATGTCAGAATATTGTAAAAGGCTTTCCCCCTCATCCCCACCCCTTCTCCCGCAAGGGGAGAAGGGGGCGAGCCGAGCGCGCGATGCGCGACCTCGTTTACCGGGTGCACATTCAAAACTACTGCGGGCGCGAGGTCAAATACCGCGACGACACCCCGCAAGGCAATGTGTCCGCCTGCGCCAAACGCGCATCCATGCGCGGCGCAGGCATTCGCACATCCCTGTGCATCCGCCGCTTCGTACATCCACGTACTCTCGCGGCATTTCCCCCGTCCTGGGGGTCAAAAAAATCCCCCGGGCTTGCGCCTGGGGGTCATACGACAAGGAGGAGACGGTCAGATATCCGGGTCAACCTCCCTGTAGTCGACGGTGGCTGGGCCACGAGTCACGGCATCCATGCCGCAGGCGCCAGAATGCCTGCCCGTGTCGGGCATGTCTGTGAAAAAGGTCACAACGGAAGAATATATTTCAACCGGCAACGGCAAAACGACGCCGTGTCACCGATCGACTGTGATGAAGATCACAAAATCGAAGCTTCTCAATGACCCACGCGCGGGGTTTGGCGGGAAACGGCGGAGGGAAAAGTTTGACGTGGCGATTCGTTCACCACGATCTGTCCGTGTTCGACCTGGATCAGCCCGGCCATGGTCAGGTCGCGGAAGATGCGCGACACCATCTCGCGCGAGGCACCGACCATATTGGCGATATCCTGTTGCGTGTAGCGGTCGGTCACCACCATCCGGCCGTCCGACGGCTTGGCCAGCTGCGTGAGCGTGCGCGCCACCCGCCCGAACACGTCCATGAGGGCGAGGCTGCCGATCATCTGATCGGCGCCGCGCAGGCGCGTCGCCAACACCCGCAACATGTTCATGGCCAGATCGGGATTCTTGCGCAGATGATCGCGAAACGCCTGCTTGGGCAGCACCAGAAACTCGGATGGCTCCATGGTCATGACGGAGGCCGAGCGGGCGTCGTCATCGATCAGCGCCAGCTCACCGATGAAATCTCCAGGGCCGAGCACCGACAGGATGATCTCCTTGCCATTGTCATCGTTGAGATAGACCTTGACCTTCCCTTCGATAACGATGAACAGGCTCTCGCCCTCGGCACCCTCGCGGATCACCGCAATGCTCTTGGCGAAGCGCCGTGGGGTGGCCAGTTTGAGCAGTGACTGAACGTCCTGGTCGGTCAGACCGGAGAACAATGGAATGTTTTGCAGGGCCACGGACATGGTGTTTTCGGCTCGAATCGGTCCCCATCATCCTACCGTCATCTCCCTTCCACCGCATCATCTCCGTCGCCCACCGTTGGCATTCCCCATCCGGCAGGCTACCATCGCGCGCTTATCGTATTCCGCGCGCCATGAACCGCTCCGACTGCCGCCCCTTCCTGCCCCCTGAATGGGCCCCTCAGAGCGGGGTCATGTTGACTTGGCCGCACGCCCACAGCGATTGGGCACCACGCCTGCCGCAGGTCGAGCCCGTCTTCACGGCCATCGCCCGACACGTGGCCCGGCGCGAGAAAGTGCTGATCTGCTGCTACGACCAGGCCCACCGGGAACACGTGACCAACCTGCTGGTGGCCGACGGTATCGACCTGCGTCGCGTAATTCTGCGCGTGGTTCCGTCCAACGACACCTGGGCGCGCGATCACGGCCCGGTCACGGTGCAGTGCAGCCGGGAACCGCTGTTGCTCGACTTCGGTTTCAACGGCTGGGGCGGAAAGTTCGGCCATGATCTCGACAACCGGCTGACGCGCCGGCTCTACAATCTCGAAACCTTCGGCGAGGCACCGCTGCAAACCGTGGACATGATCCTGGAAGGCGGCTCCATCGAAGTCGATGGTTCCGGCACTCTGCTGACCACCGAACAGTGCCTGCTCACGCCAACGCGCAATCCCGGCATGAGCCGTGAACAGATTGAACGTCGCCTCGGCGAACTGCTCGGACTCAAGCGGGTGTTGTGGCTCAAGCACGGCCATCTGGAAGGCGACGACACCGACAGCCACATCGATACCCTGGCACGCTACTGTGATGCCCGAACCATCGCCTATGTCGCCTGCGACGATCCCGCGGATACGCATTACGACGATCTCAAGGCGATGGAGTCGGAACTGAAACAGTTCACCGCTGCCGACGGCAGCCCCTACCGGCTGGTCCCCCTGCCCTGGCCGAAGGCCTGTTACGACGAGGACGGCCGGCGTCTGCCAGCGACCTACGCCAACTTCCTTATCATTAATGATGCTGTGCTGGTACCCACCTATCGCGACCCGGCCGATCGGGTGGCGCTCGAAATACTGGCCGGCTGCTTCCCCGGCCGAAAGATCGTCGGCATCGATTGCGAGCCGCTGGTTTACCAATACGGCAGCCTGCATTGCGTGACCATGCAGTTTCCGGCCGGCGTGCTCTGAAATAAAAATCCCGCCGGAGCGATCCGGCGGGATTTTTATCTGAACGGAAGGAAGATTACTTCTTCTTGTCGTCTTTCTTGGCGTCCTTCTTCTTGTCGGCGGGGCCGCTGATGCTGGTTGCGGTCATGATGTAGTGCACCGTGACCTTGGCGCCTTTCTTCACGTCACCCGTGACCTTGGTGTTGGCGTCGCGTCTGATTTCCCATTTCTCCTTGCCCTTCTGCACAACGATCGCCGCATCGCTGACCTCAACGACCGGGCCGGTAACCTGATAAGCCATCGCCGCCGGGGCCGTGGCCAGCAATACTGCCAATACCAATGCGCGTTTCATGTTCGTTTCACTCCTGGTTGAAAGTGGATAAAGCCGCGTCACAATAAGGAAAGCCCCGGCCACGCACAAGCACCTCCACAAAACGCGTGCTAACATGGCGTCCATGAAGGACATTTTACGCGTCGGTCTGGTCCAGCAGCATTGCAGCGAAGACCGCGCCGTCAACCTCGAAGCCTCCATCGCCGGCATCCGCGAGGCGGCCCGGCAGGGCGCCCAGCTGGTTTGCCTTCAAGAGCTGCACACCGGGATGTATTTCTGCCAGACCGAGGACACCAAGCGCTTCGATCAAGCCGAGGCGATTCCCGGCCCGACCACCGATGAACTCGGCAAGATCGCCAATGAACTCGGGATCGTCATCGTCGCTTCGATTTTTGAGCGGCGGGCGGCCGGGCTCTACCACAACACCGCCGTCGTCATCGAGCGCGATGGTCGCCTCGCCGGCCGCTACCGCAAGATGCACATCCCGGACGATCCGGGCTTCCACGAAAAGTTTTATTTCACGCCCGGCGATCTCGGCTTCGCACCCATCGCCACCAGCGCCGGCGTACTTGGCGTGCTGGTCTGCTGGGATCAATGGTATCCAGAGGCGGCGCGACTCATGGCCCTGCACGGCGCCGAGCTGCTGATCTATCCGACAGCCATTGGCTGGGATCCGCGCGATGACGCTGACGAGAAATCGCGCCAGCGCGACGCCTGGATCACGATCCAGCGTGCGCATGCGATCGCCAACGGTCTGCCGGTCGTGGTCTGCAACCGCACCGGTCATGAACCCGACCCGGCCGGCGGCGCCGGCATCGAATTCTGGGGATCGAGCTTCATCGCCGGGCCCCAGGGTGAGCTGCTCGCACAAGCGGCCAACGATCTGCCCGCCGTCCTGGTCGGCGATATCAATCGCCGGCGCAGCGAAACCATTCGCCGCATCTGGCCGTTCCTGCGCGACCGGCGCATCGATGCCTACAGCGACCTGTTAAAGCGATACGGCCAGTAATCGCCCGTCTCCGGCCGCCAACAACCCCGGAGTCTCCCGCACATGCATCACATTCATATCCGCCAGTCCGCCGATCTGCTACACGCGATTCTGACCGACACGCTGCCCGCCGACGTGCAGATGGAACGGTATTTCCGCGCGCACCGCGAGATGGGAATGCGCGATCGCGGCGAAGTCGCGGGAACGGTCTATGCCTGCCTGCGCGAAAAACGCCTGCTGGAACACCTCTGTCAGGGCGGCGACTTTCTCTGCCTGACGGCGGCCGACCGGCTGCGTCAAGGCATCAGCGCACGGGCCATCGGCGACCTGGGCGAGATTGACCTGGGGGCGCTCACCGAACGCGTCCGCACGCTCAAACCCGAATCCCTGCCCCTGGCGGTGCGCTACAGTCTGCCCGACTGGCTGGCCGACAGCCTTGTCGCCCAACATGGTGCGGAGGAAACCGGGCAACTGGCGCAAGCCCTGAATCGGCAGGCGCCGGTGGACCTGCGCGTCAACACCCTGCTCGCCACCCGCGACGAAGTGCGCGCCAAGCTGGCGGAAGAAGGATATGACTGCGAACGGACACCGTACTCGTCAATCGGATTGCGTCGCGCCACGCGCGAACCGCTGTTCCGGACGGCTGCCTTCAAGGCCGGGCTGTTCGAAGTTCAGGACGAAGGCAGTCAGCTGTTGTCGATAATGCTGGAGCCGAAGCGCCAGGAACAGATCGTTGATTTCTGCGCCGGTGCCGGCGGCAAGACACTGGCCATCGGCCAGCTCACAGCGAATACGGGTAGCGTCTATGCCTTCGATATCTCGGCGAAACGGCTGGAGCGCCTCAAGCCACGCCTGCGCCGCTCCGGATTGCAGAACGTGCGCACCGCCGTGATCCGCCACGAACGCGACGATCGCGTGCGCCGGCTGGCGGGTAAGATCGATCGCGTGCTGGTGGACGCACCCTGTTCCGGCACCGGCACGTTGCGGCGCAACCCCGACATCAAGTGGCGCACCATCGACCTGCCGGCACTGGTCGCGGACCAGAAAAATATTCTGGAAGCGGCGGCGTCACTGGTGAAACCCGGCGGCCGCCTGGTCTATGCCACGTGCAGCCTGATGCGGGAAGAGAACGAGGAAGTGGCGGCGGACTTCCAGCAACGCCATCCGCAATTCAGGACCGTGCCGGCCAATGACGTGCTGACCCGGCGACACATTGCCCTGACCATGCCCGACAACTACCTGCGCCTGTCCCCGCACCGCCACGGCACCGACGGATTTTTTGCCGCGATCTTCGATCGCGGGACTTGATTCATCATTCGGCTCCGGACTCGATCGCCCGCAACAGCGCGGCCACGATCTCGGGATCGAACTGCGTGCCGGCGCCGGCGCGCAGTTCGGCCATGGCTTCCTCGGGCTTCATGCCCTTGTGCCCCAAGTCGGAAGTCATGGAGCCGTAGGCGTCGGCCGTGGCGAGCACCCGTGCCAAATAGGGCGTGTCCTCGCCTTTGAGGCCGTCCGGATAACCGCTGCCATCGAAGCGCTCGTGGTGGTGGCGCACCAGGGGCGCGAGGTGTTTGAGCGCCGGGACCTGTTCGAGCCAATCGGCCGCGATCGCCGAATGCCGCCGTACCTGCGCCCATTCCTCTTCGGTCAGCTTCGCGGTCTTGTTGAGGATGGCGTCGGGAACCGCCGCCATGCCGATATCGTGCAACCGGCTCGCCAGTTTGAGCGCCTTGGTATCGTCCGCGGACAGCCGCAGCGACTGCGCGAGCTGGAGCGCGGCCTGCTCGACCAGGTCCGTATGTTTGCGGAAGAACACCCCCTTGGCCGACACCGCCGTGACGATTGGACGGACATTGTCCAGGCTTTCGTTGAGCAGTGCGACGATGCAGCCGGGGTCCTGCTCGATGCGCGCTTTCAGCGTCTCGCGGTACAGCAGCACGCGGTTGCGGCCCGCCTCCTTGGCGACATACAGCGCCTGGTCGGCGCTCTCCAGCACCTGCCGTGGGTTGTCGGCGCAATTTGGAAAGCACGACACGCCGATGCTGACCGTAATCCCGATTTCGCGGCCGTCCGGCAACTGGAACGGCGTCGCGGCCACCGCGCGGCGCACGCGCTCGGCGACCGGCTTGGCGGCCCCGCCGCTGATCTCCGGCAGGATCACCGTGAATTCCTCGCCGCCGTAACGCGCAATGATGTCCACGTCGCGAAATTGCTTTTTGAAAATCCCGGCCAGGGCCTTGAGCACGGCGTCTCCGGCCGGGTGGCCGTAGTCGTCGTTGACGCGCTTGAAGTGATCGATATCGATCATCAAGACCGCAAACGGTTTGGCGTAGCGCCGCGCCCGCTGGTGCTCGTCCGCCAGGCGCGCGTCGAACTCGCGCCGGTTGTAGAGCCCGGTGAGCGCGTCGGTGCGCGCCTCGCCGGCCAGGTGCTCATGCAGGCGCCGGTTCTCAATTGCCTCCGCCGCCAGCCGCGCGAAGGTGGTCAGCAGTTCGATCTCCGCCGGCGTGAAGCTGTCGCGGTCGGTGCGGTAGAAGTAGATCACGCCCAGACGGTTGGCGTGGCTGGTGAGCGGCAGGCAGATGAAACATCTGATGCCTTCATCATGCGTCAGCTTGCTCAGCTTATGTTTGGTCTGCGGCTGGTCATTGCTCAAGATGTAAGTGCCAACCGCAGTAGTAGTAGTAGTAGTAGTAGTAGTAGTAAAAGCCTCGTCGGCCAGTCCGCCGGGCCGGAAGCTCATGTTCTTCACGAAATGCTCCGACAGGCCCTGCGTGACCCATTCTTTAAAGCGGTTCGTCTCCTGATCGTAAAAGGCGATGCAGGCGGCCTGGGCGCCGGTCAGCAGCATGCCCCGGCGCATGATCTCATTCAGGGTGTCCTTGAGGCTCGATGAGGAAGTGATGGCGATGGCCACCTGGTTGAGGGCGCTCAACTGCGAGGTCCGCGCCTCGACCGCCCCGGCCATGCGGTTGAAGTTTTCGCCCAGCTCGCCCAATTCGTCGCGCGAGGCGATGGTCACGCGCCGGTCGTACGCGCCGGCGGCGATTTCTTCGGTGGCCTCGATGAAGCGGCGCAGCGGCTGGCCCACCTGTCGGCGGGCAAGCCACACCCCCACGAGGCCGAGCAGCAGCGTCAGGCCGAGCAGGATGACCTGAAAGAGGGCGAGCGCCCGAGCATCTTCCACCGCGTCCTTCTCGATCAGGGTCACAACGCGGTCGAGGCGCGCGACCTGGATGGGCGCGAGCGCCTCGTAGCGGCGCAACACCGGGCGCGACGCCTCATACCGCGCCGGGTCGAAATCCGCCAGCAACGGTTTGAGTTCGTCTTCCCAGTACGCACGCGCCTCTTCGATGATGGGCGTCGCCTGCGCGCGCGTGCGTGAGCGCGCCAGGCGCGCGCTAAAACTCGTGAAGTAGCGTTCGTAGTCGGTCAGCGTGGCCGAATACAGCGCCCGCTGTTCCGCCGACCAGGCGCCGGCGGCCATGGCCCCGCGCGCGAGCGTGCCCAGCATCACCGTGCGGTAGCGCTGGCGGCCGGCCTCGTTGATGGCGGCGCCCTCTTCGCCGATATGCAGGACGCCGAATATGCCCACGCCCAGCTGCAACGTCTGCAACGCCAGGAACCCGGCAAGCAGCAACGTGAACTTGCGGGTGAGGGTGCGGCCGAGCCAGTTTCTAACGAAGGCGATCATAGGAAAGGAGATTTTACGCGATCGGCACGCCACCGGTGGCGTGCTTCCTGCGGCGGGAAGGCCCTCGAGGGGTCAGGAAATCGCTTGTTCTGGGCACTCTTTTATTTTAGCCCATGTTCCCTGGCCTTGCGCCGATGAATAATCAGCGTCGTGAGCCAGATGACAAGTCCCAGCAGCACCAGCCCGCCCAGCACATAGAGCGCGTACTTGTGGTAGTCGTCGATGAACAGCTTGAAGGTCTCGCCGAGGAAATAACCGGCGTAGGCGAAGGTGAAGGCCCAGACGATGGCGCCGATCAGATTCAGGGTGAAAAACCGCAGCCACGGGATGCCGGACGATCCCAACACGAACGGCGTCACGTTGCGGAAGCCGTAATAGAAACGAAAGGTCAGGATCAGCCAGTACTGGTGCTTGTGCAGGTGCTTGTAGACCTTCTCGGCGCCCTCCTGCCAAGAGGGGCGGCGGGCGATGATCTGCGGTCCCCAGCGGCGGCCGATGTAGAACCACAGCTGGTCGCCGCCGAAACTGCCGATGATGGCGGTAACGATGACCCACCTCAACTCAAGATAGTCCAGGTGCGCGGCAATGCCGGCCAGGATGACAATGGTCTCACCTTCGATGAAGGTGACGACCAGGATCGCCCAGTAACCCCAGTCGGTGATCAGTTGCTCAAAGGCCATCGGCTGTGCGACAAGGTATGAGGGCGGGTGGTTACAAAAAACCCCGCTCGATGACGGGGTACCCGTGAAGAGATAGATTCGTGGATAATATCAGCGCGGTACAACGCGCGTAGCCTGGCGACCCTTGGGTCCCTGGGTAAGTTCGAACTCCACCGCCTGCCCCTCGTTGAGGCTCTTGTAGCCTTCGGACTCGATGGTTGAGAAATGAACGAACACATCTTCGCCGCCATCGCCGGGAACGATAAAACCAAAACCCTTGGCATTATTGAACCACTTAACCGTGCCATTTAGCATGTTGCGACTCCCCATGGTGTCGACTGACTACCCCGCCCGGTCTTGTGCCGGGCTGGAGTGCAAATCATCCTACGTGAAGTCCACAGACTTGACAACGCAACACGCTGATAAGCTGTTGAAAATGTCCTTCCATGGACATTTTCAACTCACTTAGGCGCGGCGCATGTCCGCGCCTGGCTCCGAAAATCAAACGCTTAAGCGTTTGATTTTCGACGCGGCACATCCCTGTGGCGCCATAACAGGCTGTTTATCAACAGCCTGTTAATCTTCAGGACTAAAGCGCCCGCGTGTCTTTTTCGTGACGGAACGGCGTTGCTTGCCTTCCAGCCGTCGGGCGCGCGCGCCGGCCGTGGGCCGGGTCGGGCGGCGCTTTTTCGGCCGGTAGTTCAGGCGTCGCAGGCGCTCGGCCAGGCGCTCGAACGCCAGGGCGCGATTGCGGATCTGGGAGCGGGTATCGCTGGCGACCACCACCACGCCGGACGGGCCATGGGTCAGGCGCACGGCCGATTCGGTACGCTGCAGGTGCTGGCCGCCGGGGCCGGAGGCCCGGTATACGTCGACGCGCACCTCTTGTTCGAGGGTGGCGCGATCCAGGGCATAGGGCGGCGGGCGGGGTCCGGGGAGGGTTTTCATGGTCGGGGGCCGGCCGGCGTTGCTAGAATCGGCAGTGCACCCCGCAAGACTACCGGAAGCCACCGATGATCGTCATCCTGCAGGCCGATATCGCCGAAGACAGCCCGGAATACCGGCAGGTTCTCGACTACCTGCGCCACAAGCCCAACATCAGTACCCGGGTACACCGCGAGATCGGCGCCATTCGCACGGTCACCGAAATCTACGTCATCGGTGACACCATGACACTGGACCAAGCGGAGGTGGAAAGCCTGCCCGGGGTCGAGCGCGTGGTGCGCATCTCGGAGGACTTCCGCGTGGTCGGCCGCCATCTGAACGACCCGCGCGCGTCCGGCTTCGAGTACCACGGCGTGCGCTTCGACCAGGACACCCTGCACGTGTTCGCCGGTCTGTGCGCCGTCGACACGCCCGCGCACGTCGAGCGGATGATGAAGGCGCTGCGCGACCACGGCCAGGTGTGCACGCGCATGGGCGCCTACAAGCCGCGCACCAACCCCTATTCGTTCCAGGGCCACGGCAAGGCCTGCCTGCCGTGGGTGTTCGAACTGGCCGGCAAGCACGGCATCCAGGTGATCGCCATGGAGATCACCCACGACTCGCATCTCGACGAGATTCGCGAGGCGTTGGAAAAAACCGGCAAGCCGACCGGCGTCATGCTTCAGATCGGCACGCGCAACACCCAGAACTTCGAGTTGCTCAAGGCCGTCGGCCGCCAGAGCGAATTCCCGATCCTGCTCAAGCGCGGCTTTGGTATCACCCTGGAAGAATCGATCAACGCCGCCGAGTACGTCGCCAGCGAGGGCAATCACAAGATTATCTTCGGCCTGCGCGGCATGAAGACCAACATGGGCGACCCGCACCGCAACTTCGTCGACTTCGCCCACGTGCCCGTGGTCCGGCGCCTGACGCGCATGCCGGTGTGCATCGACCCGTCGCACTCGGTCGGCTCGCGCGACGGCTCGCCGGAAGGAATCCCCGACGTCTTCCACGTCACCGCCCAGGGAGTAATCGCCGGCGCCAATATGATCCTCGTCGATTTTCACCCGGCGCCGACACAGGCACTGGTCGACGGCCCGCAGGCGTTGACGCTGGAGGAACTGCCGTGGTTTCTGGAAGACGTACGCATCGCGCGCGCGGCCTACGAACAACGCCGCGCGCTCGCCGCAAAACGCTGAGACGTTACTGAGGCTACTGGGCCAGGTCGCGCTGGATATCGAAGACCACGCGCGTTTTGGTGTTGAACAGCACGATGTCCTTGCCGACGCGCACGCGCACGTAATTCTTGTCGGGCAGCGGCGTCAGTTTCACTTCCAGTTCGCGCGGCAACGGTTCGTAGTGGACGTCATCCGGCATCCGGTCGCGTTTGGCCAGCCCCGGCGGCAGGCGGTCTTTCTTCTTCAGGCCCGGCGGCAGATCGCCGCCACGCTTGGCCAGTCCCGGGGGCATGCCCTTCCCGCCCCGGTCGTCGTCGCGATCGTGCTTGTCTTTAGGTTTGTGTCTGCGCTCACCCCGGTCGTCGTCCCGGTCGTGTTTATCTTTATGTTTGCGCTTGTGACCGCGCGGTTCGCCATCACCATCGCCGGCGGTGGCATCGACACGCACCACTGGACGGCTGGCGCCTTGCCGGTAATAAGTCGTCAGCGCTTCCCGGTCGCGGTTGTTGATTCCGATGCTGATGTCGGTCCCGCCCTGGCGAAGGGAGACGTTGCCGGATACCGATACGTCGGCGGCTCCCGCCGACAGGGGTAACACCAATAAAGCAGGCAACACGAGATGACGCATGGGTCTGAGCTCCTGGGTAAGTGGGACGGTCCACGCCTGTTCCCGACGCAGCGGGTCAGGCGGCGGTCGCCGCACAACGTCAGTATATAAGGTGTAATCGATCGGGCCACAAACCGGGGCCGACGTGCGTAACAGATTCTCCGGATGACCGGCGTTCCGGATCGCCGGCTTAGCTCCGCGGCGGGTAGTGGCGCAGCGCCGGACCGACGTACAACTGGCGCGGCCGATCGATGCCGTGGGCATCGTGCTGCAGTTCCAGCCAGTGGCTCACCCAGCCGGCCGTGCGCGCCAGCGCGAATACCGCCGTAAACATGTTCAGGGGGAAGCCCATGGCGCGCAACAGGATGCCAGAATAGAAATCGACGTTCGGGTAGAGCTTGCGCTCGATGAAGTATTCGTCCTTGAGCGCGATCTCCTCCAGACGCATGGCGATGTTCAGCAACGGGTCGTCGATGCCGAGGTGACTGAGCACCTTCTTCGCCTGCGCCTGGACCACCCGCGCGCGCGGATCGAAGTTCTTGTAGACGCGGTGGCCGAAGCCCATCAGCCGGAACGGGTCGTTCTTGTCCTTGGCACGGGCCATGGCCTTGGGGATGTTCTCCACCGTGCCGATCTCGGCCAGCATGTGCAGCACCGCCTCGTTGGCGCCGCCGTGCGCCGGCCCCCACAGACTGGCGATGCCGGCGGCGATGCAGGCGAACGGGTTGGCGCCCGACGAGGCCGCCAGCCGCACGGTCGAGGTCGAGGCATTCTGCTCGTGATCCGCGTGCAGGATCATGATCACCTCGAGGGCGCGCGCCAGCACCGGATCGACCCGGTACGGCTCGCTCGGCACCCCGAACATCATCTGCAAAAAATTCGAGCTGAAATCGAGGCCGTTGTCCGGGTAGCGATTCGGGCGGCCGATCGAATAGGTAAAACAGGCCGCGGCGATGGTCGGCATCTTGGCGATCAGGCGGATGGCGGCCTTGTCGCGATCGGCGGGTTTCCGCATGTCGATGACGTCGTGGTAGAAGGCCGACAGCGCGCCCACCACCCCGACCATGACCGCCATCGGGTGGGCATCGCGCCGGAACCCGCGATAGAAGGCCAGCACCTGCTCGTGGAGCAGGTTGTGGACGCCGATCGCCTGATCGAACTCCTTGCGCTGCGCCGGTGACGGCAGCTCTCCGTGCATCAGCAGGTAGGCCACCTCGACAAAATTCGAGCGTTCGGCCAGTTCCTCGATCGGATAGCCGCGGTACAGCAGCACCCCCTGATCGCCGTCCACGAAGGTGATGGCGCTCTTGCAGGCGGCGGTGGAGCGGAAACCGGGGTCGAAGGCCAGCAGGCCGTGGCGCGCGTAGAGCGTCTGGATGTCGACCGCGCGCGGGCCCAGCGTTCCCTCCAGCACCGGCAGGCTGCCGTCGGACTGCTGCTCCGAGAGGATGGCGTTGATGAACTGTTTGCTGGTCATGGCTGCTCCGCGCACCGAAACCGCTTATTTTTCCCAGGACCGCTAGCATCGGGCATTATCCGGGGGCTGTCCAGTCTGGGCTGGACCGCGACGCCACGTTCGGTGAATAATCCGGTGATGATCCAACGACAATGCCCGCACTGCCGAAAATCCCTGCCGACCAAACTGTTCTGGAAGACTCTGTTTGCCGGTCAGACCCCCCACGCCTGTCCGTCCTGCCGGAAAAAATTCCGCCTGACGTACCGCGCCAAGCAACTCATCGCCTACGGCAACGTGGCGCTGGTGCTGGCCTTCGGCGGGTTGTGGGTGCTGCCTGACATCGCCCGCAATCTCCTGATCTACGCCGCCTTCGCGGTGCTGGTCCTTTTGCTGCTGCCGCTGCTGGCCCGTTACGAAAAAGCCACCCGCAAATACGGCTGATGCCTCAAGGTCTTTCGTAGGCCCAGCGCAGGATGGCATCCTGCACGCGTTCGCCGGCCAGGCTGTTCACGCGCGGGTCGTTGTGCAGACTCACCACCACCACGCGCCGCCCGCGTCTGTCCTGCAGGTAGCCCGCCATGGCCCGCACACTATTAATGGTGCCGGTTTTCAGGTGGGTGCGGCCTTCGAGCGCGGTTCCCGCGTGACGACGTTGCATGGTGCCATCCTCGCCGGAGACCGGCAGCGATGACATGAACTCGGGCATGAATGGGCTGCGGTAGCCGGCCAGCATAACCTCGCCAAGATGCCGCGCCGAGATGCGTTCCTCGCGCGACAGCCCCGCGCCGTTATCGAGCACCAGCTCCGGGAAATTCATGCCGCTCTGCGTCAGCCACTGACGCACGCGCGCGATCCCCCGGGCGGTGGTTCCGGGTGTATCCCCTTCGGTGCCCAGCGTGAGCAGCAACATGCGCGTCATGAGGTTGTTGCTGTGCTTGTTGATGGAGCGGACGATATCGCCGAGCATCGGCGAGCTCATGCGATGCAGCAACCGGGCGTCTTCCGGCACGCGGCCCTCGCGCACGTCGCCGTCGAAGCGACCGCCCAATTCGCGCCACAGGGCCGTGAAGACCCCGTGCGTATGGCGGACCGGTTCGGCCACCACGCGGAAGAACTCGGCCTCGCCGCAGGCGCCGTCCATCCGGCCGCTGAACACCATCTTGTCCATCGCCTGCCCCGGTAGGACCTGCAGGGCCACGCGCCGGGCGCCGTCACGACAACGCCCCGGGCGCAGCTGGATGCGATTCACCACCTCCAGCCCGGCGAGGTGCGGATCGGCGACGATGCGCACGCGATTGAGTTCGGGCTGCGGTTGCAGGTGAAAACGCACCGCCTGGAAATTCACCATCAGGGCGCGGGGCAGCACGTTGTAGGCGCGGTGCGGCTTGCCGTCGAACACGGCGGGATCGCCGGGCTCCTGGGCGAAGTACGACTGGTCGAGAACGAGATGTCCACGGATATCGACCAGGCCGTCGTTGCGCAACTCGCGCAGGAAACGCCAGAAGTGCTCGATAACCAGAAACGGGTCGCCGTAGCCCTTGAGGTACAGATCGCCGTCGAGCCGGCCGTCGCGGATCGGAGAACGCGACCAGACCTCGGTCTTCCAGGTGTAACCCGGGCCGAGAATCTCCAGCGCCGCGAGCGTGGTCAGCACCTTGATCGACGAGGCGGGATTGCGTGGCACGTCCGCCTGGTAGGCCACCAGCGGCTTGTCCTGGTCGACGACCTGCACGTACACGCTGAGATGCCGCGGCGATAATCCATATCGCCGCAACTCGGCCATCACCTCGGCCGGCAGTGGGTCACCGTCGGCGGCCATGGAAAACAGCGGAATGACCCCGGCCAGCAGGCCAAGCAGGATCAAGCGCCGATAAATAACCGGAGCACGCATTCCATCCCTCCCGGGCGCGCACTTTAACAGAACTTGTCAGCGGGACGGGAATGTCGCAGCCTAGGCGGTATGAGCCGTCACACTCCGGTCCTGATCCTCGGTTACGGCGAAATGGGTCACGCCATGGAACATCTGCTGGCGCCCCGGCGACCGGTCGCGATCTGGCAACGACGCGGCAACACCGACCTGGATGTCGAAGTCGCGCGGGCTACCGTAATCCTGTTCTGCTTGCCGACGAAACCACACGAAGAACTGGCGAGACAGATCGGTCCGCGGCTGTCGGCGGATTGCGTCGTGCTCACCATCGCCAAGGGCCTGGACGACCGCGGCCGCACACCGCCCGAAATCCTGCGCGCCAACCTTCCTTGGCCGGAACAGATCGGTGTGATCTACGGACCCATGATCGCGGAGGAAATGGGCGCCGGGCGCCCAGGCTTCGGCCAGCTCGGGGGAACACCGGCGGTGCGCGAGATTGTCCGGAGCCTGTACGAAGGATCGGCGCTGCACCTGGAAGACACGGACGACTGGCGCGGCCCCGCCTGGGGCGCGGTGCTCAAGAATATCTATGCCCAGGCCTTCGGCATGGCCGACGGTCTCGGCCTGGGCGACAACGTGCGTGGCTATCTGGCCGTCGCCGCCATGAACGAGATGCGCGCCCTGCTCGCCGAGCTCGGCGCCGACCCCGACACGGCCTCACGGCTGGCGGGGCTCGGCGATCTCATCACCACCGCCACCAGCGCCGGTTCGCACCATCACCAGCTCGGCATCGACATCGCGCGCGGACAGCGCGACGCCCTCACCGGCGAAGGCATCCACACGCTGGCCGTGTTGCGCGCGCATCCGCGCTTCAATCCAGAACAATACCCGCTCTACCGGTTGGTGGATGAGTCCGCTCGAGATGGCGGCGACATCCGCGAGCGATTTCTTGCCCTATTCAGAGTCGCGGGGCAGCCGTGAGGGTGCAACGGCTCAGGCTGCCTTAAGTCTGGCAGAGGCCGCGATTACCCGCGCCAACTCACGGCGAGTCGCGCCAAGCGATAACAATGAACGAATCTGCAGGTCGATTGAGACCGAAGGATCACCCGCTTCCATCTTGGCGATACGTGATTGGCTGGAACCCAGACGTTGGGCCAGATCAGCCTGGGTGAGGTCACGTGCCTGGCGTCGATCACGCAGACCACGACCCAGTTCCATCTTGAGTTCAAGATACTGGGTTTCTGCCGGGCTCAACCCCAGAAATTCACTGGCATCACCGACCTTCCAACCGCGGCGCTCAAGCCGTTTACGTTTTGTCTTATTCATCGTCGTAACTCCGCAATCTGCGTTGACAAACAGCAATGATTGACTTTGGTGTCTTGGCGGTGCCTTTGCTGAATACCTCAAGTATCACGATCGCATCGGAATCGATCCGGTAGATAATTCGCCAGGTACGATTCTCGTCATTGATCCGCAGTTCATGACATCTGGGTCCAATGGACGGCATCGGTCTTGAGTACGGCATCCTCAGCAGCTCACCGGCTTGCAACTGGCGCAACAGATAGCCCGCTTCGATGCGGGCGGCAGGAGAGAACGGCGGTGTCTTGACCTCTCCCTTGAGCCACGCCAAGGGCCTATCCGATTTACCCTTCATTGAAATCAATATATGTCAGTTCCGACATACTGTCAAACACCCCAAGCCACTGCGCTCAGACAGCATGAGCGCGACACATCCCGGCAAAGAAATCAATCTGGTGCGATCCGCCGGGGCCGATACAATGCGACGCGTTTCATGTCTCGTCTCAATCCTCCTCAACAGGCCGCCGTGCGGCACATCGGCAGCCCGTTGCTGGTGCTGGCCGGTGCCGGCAGCGGCAAGACCTCGGTCATCACGCACAAGATCGCCTGGCTGATCCGCGAACATGGGCTGGCGCCTGATCAGGTCACGGCCGTGACCTTCACTAACAAGGCGGCGCGCGAAATGAAGGCGCGCGTCACCGACCTGCTCGGCAAGAAGTTATCGGACCAGATTCCGGTTTCGACCTTTCATACCCTCGGCCTGCGTATCCTGCGTGCGCATCTGGCCGAAGCCGCAAGCGCGCCTAGTCTTATGACAGGACGAGCGAGCGTAGCGAGCAGGGCTTCCGTTTCGGCGCGCGGCCCTCGCCTCGGTCCAATCGCCGAGGCCGGCTACCGCCCGGGTTTCAGTATCCACGACTCCGACGACAGTCAGAACCTGATCGCCCGGCTGCTGCGCGCCGACAACATCGCCCGCACCCAGGTTGATGCCGTGCGCTACCGCATCTCGCGCTGGAAGAACGATCTCATTACACCCGAACAAGCGACCGGTCTCGCCTCGCAGCCAGTCGAGATGTTGGCGGCGCGCGTCTACGCCGAGTACGACCGGCACTTGCAGGCCTGCAACGCCTTCGACTTCGACGATCTCATCCGCCGGCCCGTTGAACTGTTCATGAGCCACCCAGAGGTGCTGGCCGATTGGCGCGACCGTGTCCGTTACCTGCTGGTGGACGAATACCAGGACACCAACCTCTGCCAGTATCAGCTGGTCCGCCAGCTCGCCGCCGACCGCGGCGCCTTCACCGTGGTCGGCGACGACGACCAGTCCATCTACGGCTGGCGCGGCGCCCATCCCGAGAATCTCACGCGCCTGTCGACGGACTATCCGACCCTGACCGTCATCAAGCTCGAACAGAACTACCGTTCGACCGGCCGTATCCTGCGCGCCGCGAATACCCTGATCGCCAACAATCCCCATGTCTACGTCAAGGCCCTGTGGTGCAGTGCCGGCGAAGGCGATCCGCTGCGCGTGCTGACCGCGCGCAATGAAGAGCACGAGGCCGAGCGCGTCGTGAGTGAGCTGCTCTTTCACAAGCATAACCACCGTGGCGCCTGCCGCGATTACGCCATCCTGTTCCGCGAGAACCATCAGGCGCGGGCGCTGGAACGGGTGTTGCGCGATCAGCGCATCCCCTACCTGCTGAGTGGCGCGTCTTCGTTCTTCGACCGCGGCGAAGTAAAAGACCTGCTGGCCTACCTGCGCTTGCTGACCAACCCGGATGACGACACCGCCTTCCTGCGCATCGTGAACACGCCGCGGCGCGAGATCGGCCCGGCCACCATCGAAGGTCTGGCTGCCCATGCCGGTGAACTCGGTATTTCGCTCGTGGCCGCGGCACGCAGCGTCAGCCTCGCCTCAAAACTCGGCGACCGGCAAATGGCGCGGGTACGCGCCTTCGCCGTCTGGCTCGACGGACTGATCGAGCGCGTTGAAACCGATCCACCGGCCACGCTGCTGGGCGATCTGTTGGCCGATCTGCGTTACGACGAATGGCTGCGCGAAATCGCCAAGGACGACAAGGCCGCGCTGAACCGGTATGAAAACGTGATCGAGCTGATCGACTGGGTAAAGCGCCTGACCCGTCAGGGCGAAGGCCAGACCCTGGCCGAGGCCGTCACGCGCCTGACGCTGCTCGGCATGCTCGATTCGGAAGAACCGGGCGACGCCGATCAGGTGTCACTCATGACCCTGCACTCCGCCAAGGGACTCGAATTCCCGCACGTGTTTCTGGTCGGCTTCGAGGAAGGCATCCTGCCGCACCGCAACTCCGTCGAAGTGAACGAACATGCGCGAAGCGCATCCGGCTCGCCGATGGGATCGAGGCGAGGGCCGCGCGACAGGGATGTCGCGTCTGCGGATTCGCCTCCCTCTCCCCTTGCGGGGGAGGGAATGAGGGAGGGGGGTCTCGACCCCGTAGCCGAAGAACGACGCCTCGCCTACGTCGGCATCACGCGCGCCCGTCAAAGCCTGACCCTCAGCTTCGCCGAACAACGGCGTCGCGGCGGCGAAATTATCTCCACTGAACCGAGCCGCTTTCTCAAGGAACTGCCGGCGGACGATCTGGTCTGGCTCGGGGCGCCAGCGGCGGCCCAGGGCACGACCGACCGCGGCAGCCAGAGTCTGAATAACCTGCGGACGCTATTGAACGCCAAATAATGACCGCTGGTCGTAGGGGATTGTCACAATCGCCTGAAATGCATTAAATTCCAGTGCATACGAGGCATCACACAGGGATTGTTATGTTCGCAAACGACACCACCGGAATCGTCTCATCGAGGCAGAGTGATTTCTCCCTGCTGTCGCTCGATGTCAGCACCCTGCCGATTTTTTATCGCACGATCCAGTCTTTGCGTTTCCCGCTGCATGTCGAACAGGTTCTCGATCTGCGCTCCGCGATCAATCTGGCCGTCGACACCTGGCAGGAACCGCCGCTGACCCGCGACCACCGCGAGTTCCGCGAACGCCTGGAACGCACGCTGGAAAAATCCGATATCGACTCCCGCCATCGCGAGCGCATGCTCAAACTGTCTGCGTTTCTGCGCGAACTTCATTACGATCACAGCCGCCAGTCAAGCGAACGGGAACTGCGCCTGCGCGACAAGCAGGGAGAAAATGCCTATGCCCAGCGGCAATCGCGAAAGATCGGTGTTATCTGGTTGCTCGGCGGACTCGCCAGCGCCCTGATCTGGTTCTTCCAGCCCGAAGCCGGCTGGTTTGTAAAACTGCTGACCGTCGGATTCGCCTACCTGTCCTTCGACTACTTCCACGCCCTCCCCTCCCTGGCCCGCCGGCAAGAGGAGTTACGCAAAGAACTCAACGACCTCCTGCGCGCCCGCGTCGAATCCATCGACTGGACCGCCCTCATCCACCGCCTCGCCCTGGTCCTCGGCTACAAGAAAGAACGCGGCGTGGAAGTATTCAGACTACGCACCGACTCCGAAACCGA
>ERZ1292623.1644-Hain-H51-01um-R1-1644-length-21107-cov-7_pt1 | contig 21107 bp, 24 predicted proteins | sample MGYA00564398_ERZ1292623 | MGnify/ENA primary metagenome ERZ1292623 (study PRJEB36523, sample SAMEA6512633) | groundwater metagenome | collected 2019-01-07 | study: AquaDiva: Metagenomics assemblies of 32 groundwater samples | reverse complement strand
TACGCTCTAGGTCTACCGTGTATTGCTGCTTCTCTTTATCAAACTCGCTGTTACCGTGAATAAATGACGTAGGACTAGCGTAGCCAAGCTCTATGACGTCCTCAGAGGGGAATAGTGCGGCAATCTCAGTGGGTATAAAGCTCTTACCAGCAGAACTTGGCGCATTGAAGCTTAAGTTTAGTTGCGAGTCCTCTGTATATGCTGACAGCATAGCTAAAAATGCAATTAATTTATTATCATTGTCATACTTAATGGTCGTGGCTAGAATTTCCAGTAATTCAATCGTAGAGATAGGTGGGTACTTACTCACTTTTTTCACTCCCGATTTCAGTTTCAGTAAGAATAGCTTTGCGTACTTTATTAAGAAAGTTCTCACACTGCGACAGTGGGAGTTTCCAGTCGGAGTCTTCGTTTGCAAGCTCCAGTAGCACCGTATATTCAATGCACAGTGTTGTTTGCAATTCCTTTAATTCTTGGATTGATAACGGTACTAGGCGTACCTCGTTATTTGATGATTGGGTCAGACCTTGTTTGTTGCTCATGGTCATTCCTTTCTGGGCAGTAAAAAAGCCCTTATGTTTCTTTGTGCTTAAAGAATAAGGGCTATGTAAACTGGTTTTTGATTTAAGACTATTTACAGATAGGAATTGTTCACAAACACTTTCTTATTTTGTATTTTAATCAGATTATTAGGACCGCCCACATCAGTGACTTTTTTGTTAATTTCAGCAACCGTGTTCCTGATTTTTTTCTCCAATTTTTTGTTGATTAGGTGGTCATTAACACCTATGAACGTGCTGAAAAATATGCCAGAGTTAAGGTTCTTGACGCTTCTAAAAAGCGTTGCCATGAGCTTGCATTGGAGGTATGGCTTGCCGTTCTTGCGTATCGTTTTGCCTTTGACGGCTATTGCAAGCTCTGTGGTTGCGTTTAAGGTCAATACTCCTTTTCTGGCGCTGTAGTGCTTAAGCTGAAGCGGGTGCAGGACTATCTTTTTGGCTGGTTGGGGTACAGGTTTGCTTGCCACTATATGTTCAGTAGAAGTATGTTCCTGCTGTGGCTTTATCTCGCTAGCGTATCCGTCTTCTATATTAAGCAATCTGGCAAACTCCAAGAGCGTTTCTTCTTGGTATGTTATTTCGTATTTATCAGTAACATGTACTGTTCCATTTTCAACGGGCTTGCCAGCTCGCATATTTTTATAGTCCTTTATAATTTCTAATTTTTTTAGTAACGTTAATGCTTTTTCATACTCTACAAACTGTCCTACAACGCCACCATGCCTTAAAAAAACTTTGTTAGGCTCTGAAAATGCCATCTCATCAAGCATAGGTTCAAGCACAGACTTCAAAAGCATTTTATTATTGCGGGTAAGATTAGCGAGTATGCTCGCTAGCTGCTGATTTTCCATACTTGTAATTGTAAGCTATTTATTTTTCTTACGCTGTTTCAAAAACTTGTCAGAAATCAAAAAGCTCTTTTTGAGATAATAAGAATAGGACTTAATACCAAAAATCGGAGTTAAAATGACAAATAAAAAAGCAATCGGCAGACCTGCCAAAGTAGATTACAAGGTAATGGGTAAGCTTGAAGACGCTCTACAATACGGTGCAACTGTATCGGAAGCGTGTTACTACGCAGGTATAAGCAGGGATACGTTCTACCGCTACTTCAGGAATGAGAAAGTGTTCGCAGACAAAATGGAAGCAGCACGAAACAGGTTGCTTCGTATAGCTAAACAGAATGTAGCTAACTCAATTCTTGCTGGCGACTATGGAAGTAGTGTGTGGCTTTTAGAAAAAGCAGTAACGCCTTCATTGGCGGTGGCTGACGAAGTGCCAAAGGACGATAAATAATGGAGTTCTTTTACGCTGATGTAGCAGCAAGTCTGGCTTTGTTAAATGAGTATCGTGAAGGCGAGTGGGTACACGCTAATAATGGAGTTGTAGCTACTAGGTTACGAGGTGGTCTGCTTAATGGCTGCAACATACGGTTTTCATTTATAAGGAACATAGGCGGTGGTTATCGTGAAGAAGATATGGACTATTTGAATCAGGGCTTACTTATCTTTCCAGCAGACCTATATTTTATGGTCTTAGACAAATACCAAGTCGGCGATAAAGCCCAAATACTTATGTCGCCAGTAAACGATATTGAAGAATACGACTACGAAAGTTTTATTCGTATCGCAAGAGAAGACTTTGAAAAGCTACGATACGCTAGACCTGTAAATATTCTAGATAATAGCCAGTGGAAACGCAGGGTAGCGACAGTACCCGGAGTAGATAGTAAGAATAGCCCAAAGAAAGGTTTTCTGACACAGTATTGGAAATAGTCATTGCAACGCCACTGTTATTACGAAAAAAAGTGTAAGATAAATGCCCGCGAGTTGAGCCAAAACGCCCGTTATAACGCCTGTACGTGCCTGTAAAGTACTAATGTAAAGTCATTTTGGTTACGAAATACAGCTAAGAAAGGCTAAAATGGTTAATGATGACTAATCCAATAAAATTTTTTGTTGCAAAAAACCAACTTTGTTTGACCGATTATGGTCTTAAGGAGCTTAAATGGCACGAGATTTAAACCAGATATTTCTGGTAGGACGATTAACAAGGGACGTAGAACTAAAAACTACGCAGAGTGGCAATAAGGTTGCAAGCTTTGCACTAGCAGTAAACCGCAGTAAAGATGAAGCAGATTTCGTTGAGTGTGTGGCGTGGGATAAGACAGCAGAATTGTTAGCACAGTACGTAGGCAAAAGTTCTAAAATTCTTGTGCAAGGTAGCTTGCAGGAGCGTAGTTACGAAGCTAAAGACGGAACCAACCGTAAGGTATGGGAAGTTATAGCAAGGGACGTAACCTTCCTTGATAGCAAGCCGGACAGCCCACAAACAATTACCGATTAAGGCTACAAGCCCTTGAACAGCTCTTGTATATCAACCCTTAGACTTTTGGCAATCTTATTAAGAGTACCTAGTCTTGCCCAGCGTTTACCAGTTTCAATATAGGCTATTGCTACTACGCTCATTCCAATTTGTTCAGCTAAATGCTGCTGTGTAACGCCTCGGCTTTTACGAACCTGTGCAACTTGTTTGCCAAAAGACTTCATTAGTTTCTTTTCTTCCATAACATCAGGTTAGAAAAGATAAACAGATAGTTACATAAACTAACTGTTTATTTTTGTGTTCTAGTAGCGTATATTTAACAGGAGTAAATTAAACTAGGAGTTTATAACGTGAATTGGTTCAAAAAGCACAAGATATTAACAGTAATTGGCGTAATTGTATTACTCGGTATTATTGGTGGCGCAGCAGGTGGCGGTAACAAGACAAACACTAATACAAGTAATAGTGGCGGTGGTAGTGGGGTAACCAAATCAGAAGATAAGCCTGCAACTATAGCTAAGCTTAACGAAACAGCACGGGACGGTAAGTTTGAGTTTGTTGTTAAAGGTGTAGAATGTGGCAAAACAACTATTGGCACAAATCAGTACCTTACAAAGAATGCGCAAGGTCAGTTCTGTCTAATGACTATTAGCGTCAAGAACATAGGTAATGAAGCACAAGGCTTCTTTGGTTCAAACCAGAAGTTACTTAACGCCCAAAGCCAACAATATGCTGCAGATGACGCAGCAGGTGTATATGTAGACCAAAACTACTCAACACTGTTTAGTAACATCAACCCGGGCAACAGCGTAGAGGGTGTCGTGGTATTTGATATTCCTAAAGACCAAACGCCAGTTACTGCTGAACTCCACGACAGTTCTTTCTCTAGCGGAGTAAAAGTTAGCTTACAGTAGTAATATGACTGCGGCAGAAGACTTACAAGAGATAGCAGGGTTACTTAATCGTTTAGCCGATTTATGGCAAGAGTATGCAGAAGTTTGCGAGCAGCAGGCTTTAGAGGTGTACAGCCAACTACCCATACTGAAGTAGCCCTGCCTATTTGTTTTGACATGTTGTTGTTTCCTTGTGAAATATATTGACACGAACCTTAAAATATGATAGTATGTAGTCTGTTAGATACCAAAATAAAAAGTCAAAAAACGCTACAATTAAGATTACTATGCAAACGCCCGGCAGCTCATTCTTACACGAACGTAACCCGAACCTTCATACTTCGGTAGAGATTGAGTCTGTTGCTGGCTATCTGCGTGCAGGTGGTGAGGCTATCCCGAATGAACCAGCCGACAAGATTTCGGCTTATTTGGGATTTTTGGCAAACCGTGAATACGTGAATGACGGTATTCTGACGGGAGACCAATCTAGTATTGACCGTCAAATTGACGCACATGTAATCAAGGCTGAAGATGTACCTGAAGGTTACTTTGAGCTGCAACGTCGTATTGCACGTGAGCAGGGTCATGGCGACGTTCAGATAACTTCTGAAATGCGAAGACAGATGACTGAGGCTGTGCAAGCTGACCAAAAGGTAGGCTTAGGTAAATGGGTTGAATATCTTGGTGGCGATGACGGCGGATACCCTGACTGGTTTAAGAGTTACGCTTGGACATCGGTTACAAAGTTAGGTACTTACGATAAAGATAAAAGCGAGTTCCAAAAGCGTAGTCGTGGCACAACAGCCCCATACCCTGAGTTAAACCGTGAAGCGTTGGCTTACGTCTATGATGTGTTGAACAAATCACGTGTACAGGGCGAACAGGTCAATGGCGGTGCAAATGACGTACAGCTTCAAAAACTACTTAAGGGTGGTAATTTTGGCAAGCTCTATGCTCACGCTGTTTTAGAAGTTACACCTGACAGCCCAGAGTTAAGAAAAGACACAAGAGGTTCATGGACTAAATTCAACCAGACTGATGACCCACGAACAGCTCGTAGGCTTTCTGGTTCGCTACAGGGTCATGGTACGGGTTGGTGTACTGCGGGTGAAAGCACTGCCAGTATCCAACTTCGTGGTGGTGATTTCTTTGTTTACTACACTCGTGATGAGGACGGGAAAGATACAGTTCCTCGTGTAGCTATTCGTATGGAGCAGGGCGAAGTTGCTGAAGTTCGTGGTGTAAATGCAGCTCAGGAGCTAGAGTCCGAATTGGCTGACATTACCGCCGAACAGCTTAAAGATTTGCCCGGCGGTGAGGAATATATCCGTAAAGCCGAAGATATGAAGCGTTTAACAGCGATTGAAAAGAAAATTGCTGCTAATAGCGAAGCTGACTTAACTAGCGATGAACTACGTTTCCTATATGAGCTAGACCATGAGATTCAGGGCTTTGGTTACGAAACCGACCCACGTATTAGTGAAATCCGCTCACAGCGTGGAGACAGAGACAAGCCAGAACTAGCACGTATATTACCTGAGAGTATCCGTGAGCAAGTAAAAGCTGCATATTCGGCTTATAGAACCGTTACAGACAAGCTACAAGGAGCTAAGCGTGGTCTGTTTGGTAAACGTGAAGTTGCTGCTTCTCCTCAAGAACTTGAAGCATTGTTTGCCGCCAAAGACAAAGAATGGCAGGCAAACGGCGTTTACGATTACTTGGTAGAACAGCTCATTGAAAATGGTGCTCGCTTTAATCTAGTAGCAACTCCAAATATTGAAGCCAGTGAAGCTCAAATAGTGGCTCTTGCTGAAGACTTCGGTAAAGAACAGCCTTACCAAACATACGTGTACGATGACCTTTACCGTAAGGGTCATTACAGTGGCCGTGAATGGTCTGGGAACAAAGGCAATGCACCAATCCGTATCAGCTTGATTCCAAGCCGTGTAGACAGTGAAATTAGCAATAAACAAGTTAGTGAACAGGTTCGCTTGCTTCGTGAACGTCAAGCTAGTCGTCCTGAGTTGAGTGCAAGAGTTCCTAGTTTGCTAGACGCAGTAACCTATTGGTATAGCTTACGGGCTGGCGGTGATAAGTTAGATGACAGTAGTGTATTTGATAAAACCTATATCCGCCACTTTGACCTTGAGCCAAAGACGGTGGACAGGTGGCCGCTTGTTCCGTACTCCTACGTGAGCAGCGATGGCCGGCCGCCCTTGGACCGCTCTGGCGCTGGCGTTGAGAGCGGGGCGCGGCTGGCGGTGGGGTAAATCCTTTAGCTTTTTGTCTTCCTTTTCTTCTTTTTCCTTTGTCTAACAACTACCTACGAATCACAATTCGGGGTAAGTAGTCCAATGGCGTGTACCAATCGGTGCCCTGAATAGATAGTTGCTTGCGTTTGTCTAAAAAGACTTCTACAAAGAAGCAGATACTTTTTAGGGCAGTAAGCACATCAATAACCCTTTAACACCCCACGAGTCTTCAGTTAGTAGTGCCAAATAGGGTGCTGAAAAATAGGGGTCTTGCAACTATGCGTAGTTGAAAGAACAGGATACTGCTGAAGTAAACGGTGGACAGGTGGCCGATTGTTCCGAACTCCTACGTGAACAACGATGGCAAGCCGAACTTGAACAACTCTGACGCTGACAATGAGAACGAGGCTCGGCTGGCGGCGAGGTGTAAAGGGAGAAGGTCTAATGCACGCTTTTGAGCCAACCGCCCATCATGCGGCGTGTTTCACTCAGGCGTGCTTGGACCTTCAAAACATTTGTTTCATTTGCAAGCTTGAGTTCAAGGATTGCTCGTAAATGGAGTGATGTCATTTCAGCAAGGGCATTAGCTTTAAGAAGGTAACTTGCTTTTAAGGGCTTAGGAGCGTGTTTAGCTAGTAGAAGTTGCTCTAAAGTATCAGACCAGCATTTGGCTGCCTGTTCACCAAGCGAATAACGATATTTTTTATCAAGCTTAGTATTTAATTCCAGTAATTTTTTGTAAATCTCAAAGGCGACAGTTATGACAGGTAATTCTTCCATAGATATAAGTTTAGCAAACGTTTGGCGTTCTTACAGGGCGTTTAGAGCAGGCAAAAAGCCTAGTAAGGCAATAATAGAGTTTGAATATGAATTACTAGATAACATCATTAAGCTGACTAGCGAGCTTCAAAAAGGAACGTATAAGCACGGCTCTTATGCGCACATGATTGTTAATGATAATAAAAGGCGAGATATTGCCGTAGCCTTGGTACGGGATAGAGTTGTTCATAGGTTACTGTATGACTACTTAGTACCTGTTTGGGACAAGACGTTCATTTACGACGCTTGGTCTTGCCGCCAAAGTAAAGGCTTACATGCTGCAATTGAACGTGCCCAGTTGTTTTTGCGTAAATATCCCGATTCTTGGTTATGGCGAGCTGACATTACGAAACTTTTTGACTCCGTAGATAAGGTGAAGATGAAACAGCTCCTTAGACGGCGTTTAAGCGATTCTAAGGCGTTATGGCTGCTTGATGAGACATTGGATAGTTATTGTAGCTTTGAGGAAGGTAGGGGCATTCCAATAGGTAATTTGACTAGCCAGATTTTTGCGAATATTTACTTGAATGAATTTGATAGATTTATTAAACATGGGCTAAAGCCGTATGCCTATCTTAGGTATGGTGATGATTGGTTGTGTTTTGCAAAAAGTAAGACAGAATTGGAAGATATGCGAACACAGGCGATAGAGTTTCTTTCTAAAGAGCTTAAGCTAAGCCTGCACAGGAACATCAATCTAATAACACCTGTTAGCAAAGGAGTTTCCTATTTGGGTGTTGATATGTGGCCGAATGGAAGGCGAATTGATAGTGAAGCCAAGACCAAAATGAAAAAGAATATAAATTTGCGTAACATATCAAGCTATAAGTCCCTTATCAGCAAACACGAATCAACCAAACACGTTGCTAGATTTGAATGGACAATATCCGATATAATTTAGGTGGTAAGGTTAATGCAAGCCCTCGTTACTTACAGATTTTATAAACTAGCTGTTTAACAGGGAGTTATGTTGTATTATGTAGATAAACAGTTTTAGGAAGACATTAAAATGAATACTACCGCTTGGCTTTGCTTAATTATTATCTTATTACTACTTATTTTAATAGTGGCAGTAGTTTTGAGTGTGAAACAGTCTAACTTGTTTTTCAAAATTACTAACAGAAATATACGTGATTCAGTACAAATTAAATCCCTTGAATTAACTCCAAGCACTCAAAGCTTAGTTGAATTGGCTGTTGAAGTGTGGCGACTTGAGAAACGGCTCCAGAAGTCCTCTGAAAGCCTCTCAGAAGACCAGAATAAAGCGTTTGATAACTCACTAGCTAAGTTGCAACGCTACCTAGAAAAGAATGACATTTCTTTGACTGATTACACCGACAAGAAATATAACGAGGGAATGAACCTAGATATTCTGTCCATTGAGAAAGACCCCGACATACCGCATAGCATAATCAAGGAGACCCACGAGCCTGCTGTGCTACATAAGGGACAATTAATTAAGAAAGCAAAGGTGGTTGTCCTTGAAAAATGATTCTAAGCCCAGCAAAGACAATAGTGTAATTAAGATTGGTATTGACCTCGGAACTACCAACTCAGAGATTGCGATTAACATCAGTGGCAATGTAGAAATTATTAAGAATGCCCAGCAGGACGAATATACTCCATCGGTATTTGGTATTGATAAGGCAGGGAACAAGGTTGTAGGTCGCAAAGCCTATGACAAGCTTTATAAAAGCTCCTCAGAAGAAGAGTTCGTAAATAATAAAGCTGAAATCAAGCGGCTCATGGGTACATCTGAAACTGTTCATTTTGAACGTTTAGACAAAGATTTAACCCCTGAAGAAATATCTGCCGAAATCCTAAAGAGCTTAAAAGAAGACGTTACTAGAAAGTACCCTGAGTTCTCAACCGTGTCTGCTGTTATTACTGTTCCAGCTCACTTTTCATCACTACAGGCAGAAGCAACTAAGCGAGCAGGACAGATAGCAGGATTTAAGTACGTAGTCCTGCTGCAAGAGCCAATTGCTGCTGCAATGGCGTATGGCTTTGATAATACGGCTAATCAAAATTGGCTTGTTTATGACCTTGGTGGTGGAACGTTTGATGTCGCACTTATCTCATCAAAAGACGGCATATTAACCGTTCTTGGACATAGTGGAGACAACTTCCTTGGCGGTAAAGACTTTGACTGGAAAGTTGTGGAAGAAGTTATTAAACCTGCGATTCTAGAAAAATATAAGTTCAAAGACTTTGAAAGAAGCAATGAGAAGTACCAAAGCATATTTGCTCGCTTAAAGGCTATTGCAGAAGCAGCAAAGATTGAATTGTCTCAATACGCTAAAACAACTATTGAGGTTGAGGATATTGGTAAAGACGATAAAGGGGAAGATGTTTATATCTCCCTTAGTCTTACGAGAGACCTCTTTGAAGAGCTTATTAAACCTCATGTAGACAAAACAGTTGATTTAGCTAAGAAGACACTTAAAGAGTCAGGTGTTACCCAAACAGCAGTTTCAAAGATTGTATTAGTCGGTGGTCCAACCCAAATACCTTTTGTCAGGCAAACTCTTGAAGACGAATTTAAGCTAAAAATAGATAGCTCAATAGACCCTCTAACTGTTGTAGCACGAGGTGCTTGCATATTCGGATTAAGTCAGCAGATACCACAAGACATACTACTTGAAGACCATGAGGCAGTTGCTAGTGAAAAGAATGTAACTCTTAATTACGATTCAATGACCTCAGATGATGAGCAAACTATTACTGGTGTTATATCTGAATTAAAAGATACTGAAGATGATTATTTTATTCAAATCCAGTCAGATAGTGGCTTCTATACAAGCTCAAAGATTAAGCTGCGAAACGGTAAGTTCTTTGATACGGTTTCAATAGAAAAAGGGAAGTCCAATGTTTACTGGCTATACTTATTTGATGACGCAGGAAACACAATTCCTGTTTTCCCTGATTCCTTTTCAGTAACTCATGGCTTAACAGTTTCGGGTGCTCCTATCCCTCATGAGGTTGGCGTGGTGTATGCGAAAAAAGGCTTCAAGAGCGGATTTCAATTAACTGAAGTTTGCGACCCTTACTTTGAAAAGAACAGCACTCCACCATTGAAAGAAAATAAAACATATCGCACTGTTAAAAAACTTGAAAAGGGCAAAGATAATAACCTACCAATCAAGGTATATGAAGGCGAATCTTCCAATCCTCAAAATAACGAAGTAATTACGACACTTCAAATTGATGGTAAGAAATTGCCTTATGACCTTCCGGAAGGCACAGAAATTGATATTACTATTAGCATTGATGAATCTAGAACAATACTTGTTGAAGCCTATATTCCAAGTATAGAGCTGACTCTTAACGCCCGTGCTGATAGCTATGCTCAGGCAATCAATACTAAAGAACTTGAAAAAGATTTAGCTGTACAAAAAGAGCGACTTAAGAAGATTGAGCCAAGTATTTCCAATGAAGAATACACCAAGCTAGAAAATGCAATTGATGATGTCGCTACCAACGTTAAGAACGCCAATATGGATACAGACGATAAAAGCAAAGCTGAACGTGATTTACGGGAATTAAAAACTACCCTAGATAATGTTGAGGCTGATAAAGAAATGCCTCAGCTAAAAGCCGAACTAGATGAAGTCTTAGCCAATGCTGAAGAATATTCAAGTGCCATAGAAGATGAGCGGGAAAAGAAAGAAGCATTTGAGCAGATTGAAACTCTTAAAAATGAAGGGCAGAAAGCCGTAAGAGATGAAGACAAGGCAATGCTTGTTAGAGTTATAGAACAAGTTCGGCAGTTAGCTTTCAATTCTCTTTTCAAAAACCCTGCTGTTTGGGTATGGCAGTTCAATGAAATTAAACAACGTAGAGACGAAATGACTAATCAGACAGATGGTGATTACTACATTCAAAAGGGTGAGCAGGCAATAGAAAAAGGAGATATTGAAGAAATCCAGCGTAGCGTTCGCAAGCTACTTGATTTACTACCAAAAGATTCACAAGAAGAAATTACTTCTGGTATGGCAGGAATAACTAAGTAATGTCTAATCTATTCCAAGACAATGCCTATCATGTACTTGGTCTAGATACATCTGCCAGTCAAAAAGATATAAATAAACGCTCCAAAGAAATCATTAATCTTCTTAGAATTGAAGAGGAATCTAGTTATGAAACTGACCTCAATATAGTTAGTGTCAATCGGAAAGAAAGTACAGTTAAGGAAGCAGTTCAAAACCTTAGTTCTCCTACGAAGCGTATTAAAGAATATTTCTTTTGGTTTGACATTGAAAATGACACTGACGAAAACGCAGTTAAACTCCTTAAAGACCAAAAGGTAGACGAAGCTATTAATGTGTGGGAAGTTCCGGCAAATAGTGAGACAGCTGGTGGGTTTGTTGCTAAAAAGAACCTAGCAGTCCTGGCTTCGTTGTTACTACTTAAAACAGGTCAAAAGAAGTATCTAACCCAGTCTATTGGTTACTGGAAAGACATACTGCTATCAGAAAAGTTTTGGCCGCATTTTGAAAAGCTGTATGCGCTTAATGATGAAATCGGCACTAGCAAAGCCGCACTAGATGAATTTACAAAACAGGCAACTGACTACTTATCTGATTTCTATACAGATGTTAGTGAGGTTCATAAGGATAGAGGAATTTATTCATTATTCTCGCAAGTATTTGCTGTCAAAGGGCAAAGAATGCAGGAGAGTGTTCTGTCGCCAATATACGAGGCGATACATGAAGCCTCAGAGCGTCTTAGGAGCCTTAATATTAGTGATGACAATATAATTAGTGATGACGAAATTAAGACCGTCAGACAGTTACTCCGAAAGCTTCAAGATAACTTCGGTAAGCTTAAAGAATTAGGGTTATATAACGATAGTCAGTCTAAGACTATGCGTGATAAAGCTGCTGAAGCCATACGTACAGTTGCACTAGACATTTATAACAATTTGTATGAGTCGGCAAAGCCAGCTGCATTACTTGAAGCAGCTTCTAAAATTGCTGGCACCACAGGCACTAAACAAAAGCTTGACCGAGATTTGGTTACGATTAAAAAGAACATATCTAATGAAAAAATAATCATTCCGATTAATGACCTTCTTGAAGCAGATAAGTTTACAGAAGCATTAGACAAAATAGAAGCTCTAATGCCGAAGCACAAAGATGACGCTGAATTAACTCAGTACTTTAGGACTCGTGTGTCGTGGTGTGTTACAGGAATTGCGACTAAAGATTTCAAAGAGTGTATGTCCCAGTTCAATAACAAACGTTTTGAAGAGGCACAGCGGAATTTCTTAGGGCTACGTGAATTCATATTAAGTTATATTGGTTATTTTGATATTGATAAGGCGTCTATTGATGGAGTACTAAGCCGAATTGAAACTTTAACAGCAAAAGGTTCAATTAATCTGGATAACATACAGGCTTATAGAAATAAAATTATTGATGAAGCTCCGGCTTCTTTCAAAGAACAATTTGAAGAAATGATTCTGATAGTTCTTGTAGACAGTAGCATTTACGGTAATTTGGCTATGCACCTACCTGCAATACGGAGAAGGAATACTATAAAGAAGTGGGCTTGGTGGATTGTTATTGGAATTATATTCTTAATAATTTCTGCTGCGAGTAGTGGCGATGATTCAAGTACTGACACTACTACCAGTCCTTCAACAGGCAGTAGTTCTAGCTCTGGTAGCTCATCAAATGCGGCTTATGATACTTGTAGCAATGAATATGATAGCCTCAAGGGTCAATTAGAGAGCGTAGAGGCTGATATGCGGCGATATGAGGCGAATGATGACGCAGATAGCTATAATGCCTTAGTTCCACGTCAAAACAGCCTTGTAGGGCAGGTAAATGCCAAAGCCACCGAATGTAATAACCTAAGGTAATAGAAATATGAGTACACCTTCAAAACCACTTTTATATAACGGATACGAAATCAGCAAAGGCGTAACGATTAAACGTCGCATTGAAAAAGTATTCTTTACTGAAATCTACGAACTTTCTAACGATAAGTTTTTGTACCTATTTACCAACTTAAAACTAAGTGAAGTAAAAGGGCATAAAGATAGGCTTATCAAAGTTGAGTATGGTGGTAATGAGTATCTAGGTTTGGTTACTGACACTCATTCGCACGATAACGTAACTGACATCATTGACGGCCTTACTCAGCTTCGTGGATTTGACGCTGTTGCAGGAATGCGAGACCTTAAAAAGCTTTTACTTGAAGACGTTATTCAGCCATTACTACAGCCTGAAAAATATGAGAAGTTCAAACTATCAATCCCGAATGGGGTCTTGCTATATGGTCCTCCGGGCTGTGGCAAGACTTTTATTATCCGCAAACTAGCAGAAGAACTAGGATATAACTTTGTTGAAGTAAAGCATTCAGATATAGCCTCATCATATATTCATGGCACAACCGGCAAAGTCGGAAGATTGTTTGAAATGGCTAAAATTAAAGCCCCGTCTATAGTCTTTATTGATGAAATTGAAGGGCTTATCCCTAAAAGAGAGAGCCTTAGTTCAGAATTTCAGTATAAGCAAGAAGAAATTAATGAATTCTTAATGCAGCTAAATGACGCTGGCAAGAATAAAATCCTTGTAGTTGCTGCAACGAATAGACCACACTTAATTGATACAGCGTTACTAAGAGCAGGACGAATGGATAAGAGGATAATGGTTCCACCACCAGACAAAGAGGCAAGAGAAGAGCTATTCAAGCTATTCCTGTCTGAAAGACCAATTAAAGACATTGATTTTGACCGACTAGCAGACCTAACTGAGTTCTATGTCAGTTCTGACATAGAATTACTATCTACTGAAGCAGCAAGAGACGCTCTTGTTAATAACTTAGACTATATTGACCAAGAAACGCTTGAAAGAACTATAAAGAATTCTAATCCTTCAGTTATTGAAGATGAAATAGAATACTATAAGCAGTTTGCCCATATGGAGCGGAAATAGCATGGAAAGAAAACAGCTAGCAACTGTCGTGAGAGTAGTGGCTGGTGTAATGCTATTACTTGCTTTGGGTAGTTGGGAATATTCGTTTTACCAGATGTTAAGAGTAGTAGTTTGTGGAGCTTCAGTCTTTCTTGCGTGGCACTTATTTGATATTAAACAAATAGGTTGGGCGTGGGTATTTGTTGTAACAGGTATTCTTTTTAATCCGATTGCTCCAATACATCTAGCAAGAGAAACTTGGCAGGTCTTAGACTTTGTCGCCGCTGTTATATTCTTTTCAAGCTTTGCAGCAGAAACGAAAAAGAAGTGAAACAGTCAAACATCTATCTTGATATTGATGGCGTATTACTAGCAAATGACTTAAATCCCGCAAATCATGCGAATGATTTCCTAAGACGAGTACTTGCTGAGTATCCTGAATCCACATTTTGGCTAACAACTCACTGTAATGGGGACGCTAGTGTTCCAATTCAGCATATCGGGCATTTGTTTGACGCAGACGTTCAAGAATTAATGAAAAAGATAAAACCAACTACGTGGGAAACTGCTAAAACAAGAGCAATAGATTTTAGTACACCGTTCCTATGGTTTGATGATGACCTTTTCTTTGAAGAGAAACAAGAACTAGAAAAGCACGGTGTTTTAGATAATTGGATAGAGGTTAATCTTACAAAAGATGAAAATCAACTTTCTAAATTCCTATCTAGTTTTCCTATGCCAACCCAAGCTATCACCTTAGAAAGTGTAAACAAGTGATTGATATTAAGAAGTATGAGTACAAAACATCAATTCCTTTTATTAGGTGGTTTTTCCCAGACGATAATAAAGATTTAGATAGTGCTGTGAAAGGCAGGGGATTTCTGCCAGAGTTACTTTTGGCTTTGATTCTTTTTCTTTCGTTTAATAGTTGGACGCAAACAACCCAGAGCCTCGGCAATTTAATCGTTTACATTCTGTGGGCAGTAGTTGTAGCCTTACTATTAACTTTAGCTCTAGCGAACGCTAAAACTTTTCTATTGCCGAATGCACTACTGAAGCCATTAGCTTTAGTAATTACTGCGTTTCAGTTACTTGTTGCAGTTCAGACGGGTAATGCAGGGGTTCTAGGCAGTGCTGTATTAGGAGCTTTAATCCTTGGCGGTATTCCGTATTTGTTATTTCAAATATCGTCTGGAAGATGGATAGGTGGTGGTGATGTAAAGCTTGGATTTATTGCAGGTCTATTATTGGGTTGGAAAGTCGGCTTGTTTTGTTTAGCTGTAATGGTCGGACTAGTACTGCTATCGTTTTTGGTTGAGTACATTACAGCAAAAATTTCAAAGACTCATACTCCTTCTAGGATTCCAACAGGTGTGCTGTGGGTCGTAGCAATTATGCTTTCAGTAGTTATAGGGCAGCAAATACTCAACTAAAGGAACGAAATTATGCCAGCAAAAAGTAAGAAACCAAGTGCAAAAGATTTACCAAGTTCTTTGACTGACGATAAAAAGGTAATCAGTTCAATGAAGGCGATTCAAAGAGCAGGTTTTTGGGCATTTATTATTGCTCTATTTGCTCCACTAATTCTTATACTTTCACTTGCGTTCGGGGGAGAGAAGAATAGCTCCCTTTATGTATTACCAGTCGTAGGGTTGTATCTAGGCTATTCAGGCTGGAGAATGAACAATCTAAAGGGCAGAAAGTCTATTGTCCTAATGCTGGTGATAAACATATTACTGAGCGGGGTCTTAATTGTTGGTATTTTTCCAGTCTTTCTTTTAATAATGTCTATCATTGCTCTTGCTAAAGTCAGGCCGTATTTAAGGTGGAGTAAGAGCGGTGGCGAACAAACAGAAGTTATGAGCTATAAGAAAACATCAAAATACAGTAACTTAAGTCATACGGTAAAAATCCTAGACCCAATCAAAGGCGAACTTATAGAGCAAAAAACAATTGATAAAGAAACATTTGATAAATTTGCTAATAAAAAAGGTGAAGTATTTGCGGTTAGAGCTTATAAAGAAGGTAAGCCAAGTACTAGACTAGTTCCCGAAGATATTTATAAAGCAACACACAAGGCTTTTGATTTATGAATCCCTCTAAAAATAGTATCAGTTTCAATAAATACATAATGTTTGTAGTAGTACTGGCGGCACTTATTAGTGGTGCATGCGGAGGCTATTATTTTACTAAGCAACACTATGTTAATAAAGAATCTAGTGAGCAAGCAAAGAGTCAAGAAAACTTAATCTGTGAAGCTAGAATTCAAAAAGGTAAAACAGGTGATGTTGAGAGCGAGCTGTTTATTTTTGAGCAATCTGCAAAGGAAGAAGACTGCCAGAAGTACATTGAATATAAGAATATCCCAGACGATACCGAAACTTTTTGGCTAGGGTTTTAGCTGTCTAGCTGTTAGTAAGGCAACGCCCCTGATATATTAGTCTTAAGATGAGTTTTATATCTACCGCATTTCAGTCGGCTACTAATGATTCTATTGAAAATAAATTAGAGCTGTTGCGAATGGTATTACCAGTTAATGCAACAATACTGCTGGCTATAATTTCATTGGCATTCGTAATCTATCAATTAGATAGGTATAAAGACTTCAAAAGCTTTAACTATAAAATATTAAGTTATTGTGCTGTCTTAGGCTTGATGATAGGGGTGGTGATACCACTTGTGCTACTTCAAAAGACAGGCTCTGCTTACACATCATTAGAGAACGTACTTTATGTAATATCTATTGTCTCGCCGCTAATAGTAGCAATAATCTCTGCTATTTACCTTTTGCTACATATATCCTCTATAAGCACTCCAAGAATGATAAATAAATTTAGCTATACAAGCGAACCGAAAGACCGAGCGAGTAAGCAGAACCCACTTGCGGCTCAGGTACAAGCTATATGTAAATGGCATGGATTAGTAATGCAGGAATGGGATTCAACAAATCTCTCTGGCTTAGTAAAAAGAGACGGTTTACTACTAAGAGTTGCTAGTACGGCAATCCTAGAAAACGACCCCAGCACCTTCAAGCTAATCATTAAGCATTATGCAAAGCTATTACTGACCACTGATTCTTACGAAGTATCCGCTTTTTACGAGGACGACTTGAGCGAAATAGAGGAGCAGCTTATATATGCTAAAAAGGACAAACTCTATGAATATATGATTGATGAGCTGAGTCTGGCTTGGCTAGATAACAAAGAATCTCTTGAGAGTATGTCCGATAAACTGGGTAGTATCTACGCTGGTCTAATTTATAAGTATATTAATTTAGGCGATAATTTTAATGTTATTCAAAAGTCTATGGGCTTACTCGTAAACTTTCATTTTTTGGTAGTTAATTCTGACGGTAACAAGAAAGACTGGCTAAATACAAGACACGCTCTTGAAGGGTATCTAAGGAACTCAATTGTAAAAATTGCCCAGAAGAAGCAAGAGTTTAATCTTTGGCTTATGCATGAAAAGATAAGGTATCTTGCTAATCATGGCGGTGAGGTTAAAAAGGCGAGTTTAATGGCAGAATATATGAAGTATATGTACATGACTGGCATTGCCGGACGTGCCTACAATCTCCACTGCGGTGCTTCAAATTGTAGCAAGACACTCTACCAACATGCTATTGAAGACCTTGAAGAGCTTTATGGGTGGCGTGAGAAACTAAGCAATAAGCAGCAGGAAATATTTGATAGAAATTATAAAGACGCACTAGAGAAGTTAATCGGCTACCAAGTAGTTATTGATAATAAGAATGGCAAATACGACATAAACAAAAAGAGTCCTAAACAGGCTCATAGTGTTACTCTTGGACCCTCTAAATCAACCTCGGACAGCAAGCTAATTGATTATAGCTCTTTGACTGCTGAGCAGTTTGAAATGTTTATATTTAGTCATGGAAGACTGTTTTAGCTACTATGAACACCGAGAATCTAACCTTACTCCGCGACCAATTGAACGAAAAATGGTTTAGCTCATTACAGGTGGGCGATAAAGTATTTAATTACAGATTGAAGTGGCAAAACAAACAGATTACCGATAGGAAACTGCGTGAAGGCATTATCAAGGAAATACATGACGGCGGACAGTTTAACCGTTATGTGATAGTAGACAACCTTACTACTGGGCGACAGAATAAATGGAATGACTATGACCTAGTAAAGCCCGAAGAAATCCAAGACGTAGAAGACAGGTTACTTAAACAATTATCCGATACTGCGAACGTGGCACTGCAAACGGGAACAACAGAAGACCTGACTGCTAGTGTATATGCGGCACAAGAAGCGTACGAACTGTTACTTGAAAAAGGGAATGAGCTATTAAAGAGCAAAGAGGTACAGCTAGGTAAATGTGCAGGAATATATGGTGCGTTTAATAAGAATACTGCTGAATGTATTTACATTGGTAAATCGCTCTCACTGATAAATGTACGTTGGCGAGAACACGCTCGTTTCTGGAAAAGGCTTAGACCAGTTCATAGGCAACCACTTCTTACGCAGTATTTACACTTTTTCAGCGACCAAATTGAGTGGAGAGTTTTATTGCCAGTTGAGACTGGAATAGATAACGACCTACTAGAATTTTCTGAAAGGCGACTTTTTGAGAAGTACCACCCAATCGCAAACTCTATTATCCCGAATGGAACTATATTCGGTAGAAGTGTTATGGAAGGCGAGGGAGAATCCATTTCGGTGTCAGATTGGAATCCTAGTATGGTAACAATAAAGATTCGCAAGGGAGCTTGCGTTGGTTTTTCAGATGATAAAAAGCACTTTGATTTCTAAAATAACCCTAGCTAATCAAACAAAAGGTTCTGATTTTTTTGTGTAACTACAAAGTCGTAAGAAGGGTGTTCCTTAGGCTTTTTAATACCTAGATTTTTGTAGTCTGCTTCCGTAAGAGTACCAGCGAGGATTAAGTCAAAACTCTCTAGTAAATTACGTGATACAACGTCTGGTGCTGGTCTAGACGTTGAGTAAACGACTTTCATATTTGCTGAAGAAGCTACTTTATTTATTCTAATGAGCAAACTATCAAAATGTTCTTGGTCTACTGCTGCCATGTCGCACTCTTCTATTAAAAGTACTAGCAAAGGCTCTTTATCTGTTGAGTTAGCCCGTGCTTCTGCATGGTGGGCAGTTACTTCAAGCACATCTAAACCCTTCCCAGAATCAAACTTTATATCTTCCTGAATGTAGTCTTGATGATTTTCTCGTAACTGGTCAAAATCTACACCTGTCATATCAAGTAAAATAAACTTAAGCTTATCAGGTGTATAGGACTTTATAAGCCGCTCTATATACTTATCTACCAATACTGATTTTCCGGTGCCTGTCTGCCCAATAAGTAACAGGGAGTTATCTACATTAAAAGTAAAGTAGTCTGCGTTAGTCATATTCATAGTAATAATTGTAAGCTAAACGGGCTTGCTACGATACAATAATTTATATATGCCTTGCAAATACGAAAAGATTGAATGGACAGAGGAAATGAACGGAGTCAAAGTGGACTGTTCACTTGATATTGCCATTCACCCTACCAAGAGCAACACTATTCTTTTAACAATACCCGGCGTAGACGGTTCAGTAGACGGCTACAAAGACAAATACCTTAGAATTGCCGAAAGCGTTCAAGAAGAAAATAAGGTATCGGTTGTTCGTATTTCAAATCCGTTTATTACTTCGTTTCACTGGGAGAGTAACATTAGAAAAGCACTAGACTTTATTAGTATTAATCTACCCGCTATTACCGAGGGCAATAAAGCCGAAATTCGTATTATGGCTCACTCTGCCGGAGCTGCTGTAATCGCACAGATTGCTTGGGAATATCCTGAAATCAAACGCTTGTTATTAGTTAATCCAGCAACAAAATTAGGTCTAGACAAGATGAAGCTAGGGTTAAGTATGTTTAAGGGTGAAGATATTACCGTCCTTTACGGTAGCTTAGACCCTGCTATAAGTGATGTAAACGAGCTTAATAACATAGAAGGAAGAGTGCCTGTTAATACTTTCGTGCTTGAAGGCATTGACCATCATTTTTCAGGAACTGAAGGACTAATACAGTTTATTGCTGCACCTAAGAACCATCTTTTTATTTAGAAATACCCATTTCTAGGCTTATAACGTCAGGGAGGTTAGGATTATCGGATTTCAGAAAGACTATAGGTCCGTTAGGAACATTACGAGCTTTGAGTTTCTTTTGTCGTATTAGCTTGTTAATAGTTTGAGGGTGCAACCCAAATTTAGAATTCAGTTGTGAGGCGGTGATATGGCGTTTATTGTCTATATCCTTAAAAACATAGCCCGGTATAATTTTTTTATGCAGGGCAGCTTGGCAGTTCATACACTTCATGCCCCACTTGTCGTACCATACCTCACCATAAACTCCTGTTCTACATAAAGAGCAGTTACGACCCTTACTGGGTATTGAAAAGCCTTTAGGCTCTTTTTCCAGCCTTTGTTCCCAACCTCTATGTTCTGCGTCAAGTTCAACCATTAACTTAACAAACCTAACTAGGTTATCGGCTGATTGCTTCATTTCTAAGTCTGAAGTGTACTTTATGCCGTTTTTATCGCTTATTTGCCTAAAGTCATCGTATGCTTTTTGAAGTAGTCTAGTCATGCTTTTTATTTTAGCAATATAGTGAGCTAGGGGGTGGGGTAGCAGTTCTAGTTGCCGTTTTTGGGTACTTCTATATGCCTGTTAAATGACATGATATAGTGTCTACATACTAATGAAATACAATGTTAAACAAACAGCAGAATTTATAAAAGATAGGTGGTGGGTTGCAGTAATACTAGTTGTAATCCTAACTTTATTCATAATACCGAGTAAAACTGGACTACCGGGGAATAACTATCAGGGCTGCACGGTTGAAGGTAGTTATTGCACGACAGGGCTAATTAAAGGTACTACTAAAGAGTCAGACGGTTCTACTATAATCACTGTGTCAGTAACAGATGAGAAACTGAATAATCCTGAACTTAAGTTCCATTTGAATAAATATAACGGTAAGTATGCTGCGGGCAATAAGATATTTATGAACTTTGCAGAAGAACCAAAAGACGTAATTCTCTTTATTGAGAAAGACAGTAGATTATTGTGGACTATCATATCTGGGATATTCGGTGGCTCACCAGCTATGACAGCACGAGTAAATCTAGATACCATGACAGAAGTAGAGTAGTTACCAGTTACCACCGACAGTTTCTTGAAGCTCTTTAATGAATTGTGGGGTGTAACCCCTAGTGCGTTTATCTAGTGGAGGCATTGAAAAGGTGATGTTGAATGGTATGGTTGCGTCTTGTTCATGCCAATGCTTAGCATTTAACCCAACCT
>ERZ1292623.1643-Hain-H51-01um-R1-1643-length-21108-cov-18_pt1 | contig 21108 bp, 23 predicted proteins | sample MGYA00564398_ERZ1292623 | MGnify/ENA primary metagenome ERZ1292623 (study PRJEB36523, sample SAMEA6512633) | groundwater metagenome | collected 2019-01-07 | study: AquaDiva: Metagenomics assemblies of 32 groundwater samples | reverse complement strand
ATATGTAGCAAGGATAGAATGGTTAAAACAGACCCTCGTTTTTATACCTTATGCCACAATTTCCTGTATGGAAAAAAATGAAGAAAAACCTTCTCTAGAGGACATAAAAAAGTGGAAATCAAAGAAACCTCATGAAGTGCTTGGGGCAAGTATTAACGCAACAGAAGACGAGATAAAAAGAGCATTTAAAAGATTGATAATGAAATACGGGGCAGATCGTATAGATAAATTTAGAGACACAGCTTTGACTGAAAATTATTGCGCAATGCAAAGGATAATAACGGAAGCAAAAGATAAACTACTTAAGCCTAAAGACGAGGAACAAAAAAGGGATGAAGCTGGGATTGAAGAGCTAGAGAAACAGTTAGGTCTTTTGAGTATGAGTAATTTGACAGGCAATATGACTTACGAGGATAGATTGGAAAATATTGACATCATCTTGCAAAGATTAATTCACAGAGGTTATCCTGCGCAAAAATTAAAAGATTATCTAGTAAAAAAACTATTAGAAGAACTCCGCATAGAAAAAGGACTCTCGGAACTTAGCATTTTTTATAGTTCAAAAGAAAAGATGAGGTTAGAAGAAGAAGCTTTTGACAAAAAAATAGATCTACTTGCCGAATTTCTAAAAATCGAAAAAAGACTTATTTTAAGAGCACTACAAACCCCGTATTAGTCTATGGGGGGATTCCACGATAGACTAAAGATATTACACAAAAGTAAGCGCTATCCCCTTTTTGCCGGCGCGGCCTGTTCTTCCTATGCGGTGAACATAGGTGTCATAAGTCTGCGGGATGTCGTAGTTGCCTACGGAGGCGTTGCCTCCGTATATTATTAATGATATATTTTCGATATGTCTTTAAGAAAACAATCTTTTGCTCCAGGAGAATATTACCACTTGTATAATCGTGGAACAGAAAAAAGGATAATTTTTATGGATCAACAAGACTATAAGCACTTTTTGTTTTTGATGTATGTCTGTAATACCACGAAAAGCATAGAATCAAGAAACATCAATGGTGATTTTGATCGTGAAGAAACAATAATCGATATCGGCTCCTATTGCTTGATGCCAAATCATTTTCATATTCTTGTTCGCGAAAAAATAGACAATGGTATCTCTAAATACATGCTTAAATTAATGACCAGTTATTCGATGTATTTTAACAAAAGACATGAACGCACTGGTAAACTATACGAGGGAGTGTTTAAATCAGTCAATGTAAATAATGACAGGTACCTTAAATACATATATTCGTATATACATCTAAATCCAGCGAAACTTTTAGATAAAAACTGGAAAGAAAATGGGAGGAAAAATGTTCGTAATTTATTAAATCATGTTTATTCCTATCCATATTCGAGTTTGAAGGAGTATTCAAATTTACAATACAAGATTATAAATCCATCACAATTCCCTACCTACTTCAAAAAACCAAATAGCCACAAAAGCGAATTGTTTGAATGGCTTAATTTTTACAAAGATGAACGATAAATTAAACTACGGAGGCAATGCCTCCGTAGTTTATGCCTCTAAAAAAGTTACACAAATGTCAGTGCTATGCCCTTTTTGCCTGATCTGCCTGTTCTTCCTATGCGGTGAATATAGGTATCATAAGTCTGTGGGATGTCGTAGTTGATAACATGAGTAACATCTGGGATATCCAGACCTCTGGCTGCGACATCTGTCGCTATCAAAATATTGATATGATCTTTTTTAAAAAGATCCAATGTACGAATGCGCTCACGACTTCTCTTGTCGCCATGAATACAGCCTACTTTGAAACCTCTCTGCGCGAGATCTTTAGTCAAAGAATCTACTGCATGCTTCATCTCTCTGAAAATAAGAGCTTTAACAGGATTTTCCTGCGCCAAAACCTCATGCAACTTTTCAATCTTATCTTCTTTGGTTCTTGTGCGTACTACATCTTGATCAATATTTTTAGAAGTCTCACCTGAAATGACAGAAATAAATTCTGGGTTCTTTAGAAATTCACTGGTTAATTTTTTTATTTCAGGAGAAAGTGTCGCTGAGAAGAAAAGAGTCTGACGGTCGTTGGCAGTTTTGCCTATTATGGAAACCATATCGTCGCGGAATCCCATATCGAGCATCCTGTCTGCTTCATCTAACACAACAGATCGACAAGTGGAAAGATCTAAAACTTTTCTTTCTATGAGGTCGCGAATTCTACCAGGCGTGCCTATGATAAAAGATACTCCCATTTTTATCTCAGAAATCTGACGCATTATCGGCAACCCTCCTACACAAGCCACGGAAAACATCCCGAGACCAAAAGAAAGCGCGCGAAAATCCATATCTATCTGCAGAGCCAACTCGCGAGTCGGCGCCATGATCAATACTTTTTCCTGCTTGCTTTGTCCCCTTGTACGAGTAACTTTTTCTATGAGTGGCAACAAAAAAGCGGCGGTCTTGCCTGTACCTGTATTTGCCATGCCAAAAATATCCTTACCAGCTAGAACTGCGGGTATGGCTTGATCTTGGATTGGTCTGGGTTCTGCAAAACCTTTATTAGAAATATTTTTCTGAATTTGAGAATCAAAAGGAAAATCCAAAAAAGTATGTTTTGCCATATATGGCTTTTCTTCCTTGTATTCCGCCTTTTTTATGAAACGAGAAAAATCTATTCGCTCACCTCCGAATCTTTTCTTTTTAGCGGGGAAACGACTCCCTGTTTTTTTAAATTTACTTCCTCCCGAAAAACGGAAAGAAGATTTGGCACCTCCTGCCCTTTGAGGCGGACGCGCGAAACTGCGTTTGTTAATCATATATATTCTGGACTTTCAAAAGTCCTATTTTGTGTCATGGATATCGATCTCCAGACACAAAAGTCATAGATGATTTCCACAAACATCAGTCTCGTTAAATAATTAGTCCGCATATAGCGGATTGAGATTGATACTTAAAGAGTAGCATATTGTATGCTAGTTGTCAAATTGGTGGCCTATTATGTTTTTGGGGTGTCTCGGGTTAAACAACTCGTGGCTACCCTCGAGCAAGTAAACATCATGTATTCCTAATTTCAACATATTTCCCCAACAAACATCGCAACACCACCAGTGACCCCATAGATAAACGCTTTCGGCTATAGTGTTTCCAGTCTTTAATAACTTTTCGATTGCTTTGTACTCAGCATGACTCTTTTTATTTGCACAACCCGGACACATCCAATATTTTTCACCGGTTGGAATGTGTAACATATGTCTGATACAAAACTTTTTGTGTAAATTTATAAGGATACTATTACTCAATGGATTATGGCTTGATGCCTTTGATATAATCTTGCCATCACACACAACCACCGCACCTGTGGGTTGCTGTTTTTCGTTAGATAACATTGCCATTTTTTTTGCTTCAAACATAAATGAATTACTTTCATCTGTATACAAAAAATTACATCCATTAGGAAGATACGGATATATTACTTTATTAGATGTTTCTTGGGTTTTCATATTCTTTAAATTATGTATACTTTACTATATGACTACCTTCGACACAATCTATCAGAATCTAATTCGAAAAATAATGAACGAGGGCATTGAAGAACTAAACGAAAGAACAGGCCATAAAATAAAGATTTTACCTGGCCTCACTTTCCAGACGGACATAGAAAAAGATGGATTCCCTGTTTTAACTTTGCGTAAGAATCCTATAAAATCTCCAATAGCAGAACAAGTATGGTTCTTGACTGGAGACAAGAATACAGAATTTTTAAGAAAATACACAAAGATGTGGGATGAATTTCTAGAAGAAGATGGGACAATATCATCCGCTTATGGATATAGATGGAGACATCATTTCGGTAGAGACCAATTAGATCAACTTATAAAACATTTAATAGAAGAACCGCATTCCAGACAGGCGGTGGTCATCACTTGGGACCCAAGCGATGATGGACTTTACGGTAAAGAATTAAAAGCAACATACAAAAAAAATGTGCCTTGCCCTTTCGCTTTTACAATAAATATTATTGGTGGAAGATTGCATATGCACAACATAGTCAGATCCAATGACATGATGCTCGGTTGCCCATTTGATACATTTGGTTTCAGTTTACTAATGTGTACTCTTGCTCAGAAACTTGGAGTGCGTCCTGGGGTTTATACTCACACTATTTCCAATGCACATATTTATGATATACATTATGATGGAGCAAATGAATTGATAAAAAGATCAAATGATCATCAAAATATTTTTCCCATTCTGCCAAAAGATATATATGACAGGGGTCTAAGAAAAGATGAAACATTAGTGGACGAGATTTATCAAGCATTTAGCCCTTATTTCAAACCCAGTGAACCAATAACTGGTCTTGATATTGTAATATGATAATTTCAATAATATCTGCAATCGGTAAAAATAATGAGATAGGAAAAGAGAACAAACTCTTGTGGAGTTTGCCTGCGGACATGAAACACTTTAGAGAAACCACAAAAGGACAAACGGTGATAATGGGTAGAAAAACTTTTGAATCCATCGGCAAACCTTTGCCAGGGCGGAGAAATATAGTGGTAACTAGAGATACAAAATACAAAAAAAATGGAATAGAGCTAGCACATTCTTTGAAAGAAGCTTTGGGTATGTTTAAAGAGAGAAATGAAGAAATGTTTATTATTGGTGGCGCAGAAATATACAAACAAGCGATAGAAGTGGCAGACAAACTTTATATTACTCATGTGAAAGCATCCGACAAAAAAGCTGATAGTTTTTTCCCAGAAATTATTCCGATAGTTTGGAACGAAGTATCACACAAAGGACATAAGGCCGACGAAAAAAACCCGTATGATTATGTTTTTTCGGTGTATGATAAATTCTCTTAAGGGTCTTCGTCTGTCTTTATCCTCATAAAGACTTCTTGACCATTTGAGGTAATGGTTTTTTTGTATTGTCTTTTTTTGTTTTTCTCTATCTTTGCCACAAGTTCTTTTTCTAAATCAAATCCAAGCATATCTGACATCCCGAGTAAAAATATAGCAACATCGGCAAACTCTTCTGCCACACCAGTCTGACTTTTAGCATATTTTGAATAAGCCTCGGAAAGCTCCTCGTGAGCGCGACAAAACTCGCGAGCAATATCTGTGGTGTTGAAACCTTTTTCAACCTTGTTGCGCATTACTTCTTTTTGTAGTTCTTTTAGATCAACCATAATCAAATATTACTACTAAAAAACAAAAAATGAAATACTTATAACCTTAATCCTTTTCCCCCATAGCCTTCAACACTTTGAGATACATATCCTCTACTATTTTTCTCTGGGCGGAACCAGTGGTAATATAATGCCCCAATCCTGGGGCTGAATTTATTTCAATAATATAATAGTTGTCAGCTCTTGGACTTTGAGTGATATCCCCTTTTGTGACCATGATATCCACGCCTGACATACGGAGCCCCATTTCTTTTGTAAGGTTTATAGCAAGTTTGCGAAAGTCTGTATGAATAATGTTGGTAACATCTACAGATTCCCCGCCAGCCGAAAGATTGGCGTTATCAAGTAAAAAAATCTTTTCACCTTTTGCAGGAACACTTTTCAAAGTAAGGCCTTGTCTTTTTAATTTCATTTTTATTCTCTTGTCATCAAAATCTATTTTGGTGTCTCTGCCTGAGATAATAAAATCTTTTTGCTTACGCTTTAGTAAATAAAATACAGAATTCTTTCCATCACCAATGACAGAAAGCGGAATCCTCTGATAGGCAGAAATTATCTCCCCATCCAAGACGACGACGCGGTAATCCCTCCCGGGCAAATATCTCTCGATGATTGCGACTCGATCTTCTTTAAAAACATCTTCGAGCGCGCAAACGAGTTCTTTTTTGTTTGAGACCAAGGCCACTCCTATACCCTGAGCCTTGCTGTTTGGTTTTACAATGACAGGATAACCCAGTCTATCTGCACACGAAGGAGCATAAGAAATATCGCGATTACTCCGCACAATCTTTGCCCATCTGTCTTCAAATATAGTCTCCCCTTCGGCTGTATTGAAACCCCTGACACACATGAGGGATTTTGCAAAATCTTTATCTTTTGCAATATGTGCAGAACCCATATGGTTCATATCGAGTATGTGACCACGAAATAAACGCACAACTCCGTTTTTATAAATCAGCCTCCCAGCAAAACCCCACTCTGGCTCAAGTACGACTCTGGCTCCGGCCTTTGGGGCGAGTTTCATGATGAGCCTCGTAGTGTAAGGCAATCTTCTTTTATTTTTAGGTCTCTTCATACTTAGAGTTTTTGCTTTACTATGAGTATGAAAATGAGTTAGTCTTTTACTTCCACGCCCATACTGCGCGCTGTACCAGCTATGATGCGAGCTGCTGCTTCGATGTCATTTGCATTTAGGTCTGCCATTTTCTTCTCGGCTATCTCGCGTGCTTGGGCTTTGGTGATCTTGCCGACTTTTTTGGCAACATTTTTACCAGAACCACTTTCAATACCTGCGGTTTTTAATATCAAATCTGAAGCTGATGCTCCAGTAATAACAAAGCTGTAAGTCCTGTCTTCATATACAGAAATATGAGCGGTAACCTTTTCGTTAGGCATTTTTGCCGTAGCGGCGTTAAATTTGGTCACGAAATCGCCTATGTTTATTCCTGCTTGTCCGAGCGCGGGTCCTAAAGGTGGCGCTGGAGTAGCCTTGCCTGCTTGAATTTTAACCTTTATGTTTTTTGTTACTTTCTTTGTAGCCATAAAATGTAGATTACATTAAACTTTCTTAACTTGCAAGAAATCGAGCTCAACTGGAGTTTCCCTGCCGAACATAGACACAAGCACTTTCACCTTTCCGCGTTCGTTGTCTACTGAATTTACCTTGCCCTCTAAATCTTTGAATGGTCCGTCTGTTATGCGCACTGTTTCGTCTATAGCAAGATCAATGTTGTGTTTTGCTGTGCTGTTATCCATCTTGCTAAAGAGATGATCAACTTCTTCTTTGCGTAAAGGTACAGGATTTACTCCAGCACCTACGAATCCGGTAACACGCGGAGTATTGCGCACTACATACCAAGAATCATCGGTCACGATCATATCCACCAACACATATCCTGGATAAATCTTTTCTTCCACTTCCACTCTTTTGCCAGCTTTGATTTTTATCTTTTTCTCTACAGGCACGATGACATTGAAAATCTTGTCTCCCATATCAAGTGACTCTATACGCTGTTTTAAATTGCGCAAGACAACATTTTCATATCCGGCATAAGTATGGATGGCGTACCAATTCCTAGCTCCTTGTGTTTCTTGTTTTGACATAATTTAAAAATTAAAGAAGTATGAATCGCTCTAGTCCTTTCAAAAAGGCAAAATCAAAAACACCTAAAAGGTAAGCTATCAGCACAGAAAGTATCACCACTATCAAAGTGTACATGATAGTCTGACGTCTGTTGGGCCAAATGACATGCTTGAGCTCTGTTTTTGTTTCTTTTAAATATTCAGTAATTTTTGACATGTTTATTTTATCCTCTTAAAAAAGCCCCTCACAGGGCTTCTTTAAAGATACTCTTTTTTGACAAATTAGTCAAACTATCATCTTAGTTCATAGGTTATAGTAACATCAGAGGAGATTGTGTTTTCTCCTTTTGGTAATTCAGCTGGAGGAGTAGAATCAGAGGACTGCTCTGCTCCTGCCTTTGAATACATAAGCACAGGATAATAAGGGCTTGAGTCACTGAATGAAACAATATCACCTAGACGTACACCCAAGTCCCTTGCAAGCACTTTAGCTTTGGACTTAGCATCAGTTATGGCTTTTCTTCTTGCTTCGGCTTTCAAACTATCTTCATTGTCAATCGCGAAATTTGGACCGCTTAAATCTGATACACCAAATGTACCTAGACCTTGCATTATCTTGCCGACATCATCAGTATTTCTAACTTTCACCGTGATACTCTCTGTCGCTGTATAACCCACTATCACACTTTTCCCAGGATTAGGAGGACAACTATATTGATTGCATGGAGCTAAAGATTTTTCGTATTGATACTCATATTTTGGATTGAAAGAGGCATACGATGTTTTGATATCTTTATCCATCACACTATTCCCTCTCAAAAATTCTAGAGCTTTTTTCTCTACTTCTGCCACCATGGCTTGCGCTTCTTTCACTGTCTTTGCGTCTTTGGTTATAGAAAAATACACATTAGCAATATCAGGCACAGCATTTACTTCTCCATGACCAGTGAAACTGATGGTGTGTTCTGTATCGCCATCTTTATCCCATCTATGAAAACCTCCAAACAAAGATCTCGCAAATAAAATAACCAAGAAAACTACAAGAGCGACTTTGAGTCCTTTGTATAATCTACTTTTTAAATCTGATGTCATGTCCATAAACATATTTTTATTTCATTATTTTTAATAATTCCACTTCAAAAACGAGAGCGGCATAAGGAGGTATCGGTCCATAACCATTTGCTCCGTAAGCATAATCTGATTCTACCTCGAGCACTCTCTTTTCACCCTCACGCATGCCGTCTATCCCTATATCCCAACCCTCTATCACCTGCCCGCCACCCAAAGTAAATTTGAGGGGTTCCACATGTCCGAATTTAGCATCAACATTTGAATCAAAAACTGTGCCATCTGCGAGTTTACCAGTATAATTCATCGCCACGGTATCCCCCGGACTTGCCACTTCACCACCTCCTTCTTCCAAAACCGTTATCTTCACTCCTTCTGATTGTGTATTTTGAACAGATTCTTCTTCTGTGATTTTGGCCTCTTCTTCAGAATATGCATTATCTTTATTAGTACTAATATAAACAAAACCTCCAATCACTGCCAAAAAGATGACAACGGCCAGAGTCGCATTCATTGAATTTTCTTTCATGATTTTATAAAAAGTTAAAAACTATCTTATTCACTTTGTAATAGTTTTATTATAACCCATGCTAAGCCCTTTGCAAATAAATTTTTACAAAAGTAAGGATAGTGCTTTATTGATAGAATCAATCTCAAATCACTTTATTTCTTCTTTCAAATCAAAAAAACAGAATTCATACAATGCTTTTCTGGGGTGCCCATCCGGATTTGAACCGGAGATAAAGGCTCCACAAGCCTCTGTGTTACCGCTACACCATGGGCACCATACAATTTTATTTATATAATAAAATCAATTAAAAAGCGAATTTCAACTTTAAACTACTAAATTAGTGTGAGTTACAGAACTCACACTGTAACTTTTCTTTAGAAAGTAAATACCAACTACGCAAATGAAAACCAAAAGTAACATTGACCCTCTATACTGAAAATCTTCCCCAAAATTTTTCAATAAATAAAAAGTGCCTAACCACACCAACGGCCCTATGACAGATGCCATCCTTTCAAACACAGTGAAAATACTGAAAAATTCACCTTGTCTTTTTTCCGGGGTTATAGCAGAATAGACAGACCTAGCTAAAGAAAATAAAATTCCATAAGACAGTCCAGCTAAAGAAAGAGCGACGAAAACGAGAATCGGTATCTTGGGAACAATGGCTAATATGCAAAAACATATGGCATAGAAAATACTAGCAAGTATGATGGTCCTATCTTCACTTTTTAATTTTTTAACAAAATGATGCGCAGAAAAACCACCAACCACAGCAAACACCAATCCTGCCATTCCTGCATAAGAAACGAGCTTGTCTGAAAAATTAAATATTTTAGTCACATAAAGAGTCAAATACAACTGAAATGTAAGTATGGAATCCGCTAACAATGAAAAGCCAATAAGAAAATATCTTATTCGTTTTTCGGAAAATATAACGGTCGCAAACTCTCTGTAGGAAAAATTTAAAGGTTCTACGTTATTTTTGTTCTCTTGTTGTCTGAAAAAAGGTATTGATATAATAGCAAACAATACTCCGCCAAGAAAAAAAGCGAGTGGTTTTCCACTAAGTCCGATAATAATAAACGGAGACCCTATTATAGGGCCGATCATACCCAGTGCGATTGCATTGCCAAGCTGTCCAAAACCAAGTCCGACTCCAGATACTTTTGGATTATTGCCATTGCTTGTCATTTCTCGCAACATCGCTGAGTAAAATACATACGAACCTTGAAAACATATTTGAAATAGAATGTAAAAGAAAGATAACAATAATAGCATTACTGTGCTGGCTGTCTCTATATTTTGCGTCAGAAACGCCAAAACAAATAAAGACAAAACCATACATACAGAAGCAATCTTTATAAAAAAGATTCTCCTATTCATCTTGTCAGAATACGCCCCGAGATAAGGGAGAATAATCAAAAGCACCAGTGTCGCTATGGAAGCAGATATACCTATCCATGCATTGCTCGCATTCTTTTCGGCAAGAATAAGGGGGTAATAAAATATCAAAACCACCGAGGCAAAAGAATTTGCAAAGTCATACAAATACCACAATCGCATATTTTTCATATCTTAATTATATCAAAATAAAAAAAATACCTTAAATTACTTATCTGATTCTGCTCTTTTCCTTTTCACATCTTAAAACTTTCCTTACTTCATATAATTACTAACTCTAACGGTCGTTTACATTGGTAATATTAGGTTTTTAATTTTGCGATAGTACCACTTTTTGTTATCTCCATAATTTTTACATACCTTAAAATATCCATCTGGCCAAGATAATTCATAAACTTCTCCGAAAATAGAGTTCTGCCAATCCAGACACTTTGATGAGCCATAGTAAAATCAAGCATTCGTAACATGCTTCTCAATATCCCCCTTTCTTTTCTTTTATGCTCTGGAATATCATAACTAACAACCACCACTCTATCACTTGTCCCATTTTTATATGAATCTGCGTTTAAATTTGGAGACCTTTTAAAAATATTTAATTTCTTTTTTCCTTTGCTAGTTAGACTAATTTTCTTTGAATCATCACTTTTGATAAAACCTTGTGTTTTTAACTTTGAAAAATATTGTTTTAGATATTGTTCTTTATCTTTTATGTTTCTTTTATTTGTATTTTTATTAATCCTTTTACTTCGCAATTTTGATAAATTAGAATTTATTTTTCCACCAGTTGCCCCATATCCTGAAATCAAAAATGCATGAACAAAATCCATATGATCCCATGCTTCGTCCTCTATAAATTTGAATATCTTATATATTAATTCCCCCTTCATGTTTGTCTAGATAATTTTAGGCTTATAATATCTCTTATGCTTATAGCAAATTACTATCTTCTACGGCCGTATTTGTTAGTAATAATTTTCAAATTAAGCTAAATATCTTTTCAATCTTTTCTCCACTCTGTCATAGCCCATCGCCTGCATCATCTCGTACAGATCTGGTGTTTGTGTCCTGCCCGAGAGTAGTACACGGAAAATCTTGGCGATGTCTCCCAGTTGTCCTTTATATTTTTCTGGCGCCAACTTGAATTCTTTGGTGTTTTCTGCATAACCGTTGTCCATCGCTATTTTTTTCATCACAACAAGCCATTCGTCTTTCGAAAGACTTTTGTTATACTTTTCTAAAAATATCTTTACTATTCTGACCACCTCATCTGAAGGCACAGGCTGGAAAAGATTTTGTAATTCACTGATATCCAATGCAAAAAGCTCATCAAAAAAGTACGACATGCTTCTTCGCGCTTCAGACCACCTGCTCAAATCTTTCCTTCTTTTTTCCGAACCTTCCCTCTCGATGCCAAATATTTTCTTTGAATATTCTACATTTTTTGATAGAAGTTCTGCAAAAAGCGCATCGTGTTTTTTAGCCCAAGAGAGTACCGCTTCATACACCTCGTCTGCAGACATTTTTGAAATCAAACTCTTGCTTATATCGTTTAATTTTTTAAAATCAAAAAGCGCGCCATTAGAGTTCGCTAGTTTTTCAAAAGTTAAATGAAACTCGTCGAGGCTTTTATCTGGATTCGCTTTTCTCCAATCCTCAAAATTTGAATTTGCCAAATTAAACAGATATTCCACTACCGCCTGACTCGGATATCCTTGCTCATCGTAAAAATTCACATTTGCTTCTGGGTCTTTTCGTTTACTCAACTTTCTCTTTGAATTACCATCTATTTTTTGGATTGGCGCGATATGCCCATACAAAGGAGCTGAAAAACCCATCGCCTCAAAGAGTTGCAAGTGAAGCGTCAAAGATGAAAACCATTCATCTCCGCGAATCACATGGGTCGTGCGCATCAGGTGATCGTCTATCACGTGAGCCAAATGATACGTGGGCAATTTGTCGGACTTCATAATCACGATATCTTGATCGTTTTCTGACAATTCTTTTTCTCCTTTTAGTAAATCTTTTACTTTTATTTTTTTATCAAAATCTCCATATGACTTAAACCTGACAACATAAGGAGAATTGTTTTCTAAATTTTCCAACACTTTCTCTGCCGACAAATTTCTGCATTTAGCCCACTTGCCATAATATCCAGGACGGATCTTTAAGGACTCTTGTTCTGATCTGACATGTTCCAATCCCTCTGAAGAACAAAAACACAAATAGGCTATATCCTTTTCCAGTAAATGTTTTATATATGAATGATAGATATTTTCTCTATCGCTTTGTTTATAAGGTCCGTATTCTCCAAAATATTTACCATTCTCGTCTATCCCCTCATCGGCTTTTATACCATAGCGTCTAAAAGCAGAAACCACCAAACCCGTCGCGCCTGCTACTTCTCTCTTTTTGTCGGTGTCTTCGATACGCAGATAGAAAACCCCTCCTGTCTGATGAGCAAATTTTTCAGAGATAAGAGATGTGTACAGAGTGCCCACATGCATTGGACCTGTAGGAGAAGGTGCCACACGTGTGACCATGACACCATCTGGCAAATTCCTCGCGGGATATTTTAATTCAAGTTCTTCTAGACTTGAATTGTTACCCCATTTCTCTGTGATCTTTTGGATTATTTTGTTTTTTATATCATCATTCATTTCTAATCATTTTTCACAACAAGACTTGACTTCTTGTCAAGAATCTTCTATTATTATAGTGTTAATCAAAAAAGGCCTATGTGGAATTAATATTAATACTATCCTGAATCTATGTTAAAAACAAATTTGGTTGCGAGCAAAGGTCAAAAGTTTCTATTAATTATTCTGGGTCTTTTCATTGTTGTATTTTCCTTCTCTTTCTCAACAACAAAATCTTCCGGAAAACCTTTTAATATTGTGGTAATACTCACGGACGACCAGCGATACGATACCATGTGGGCGATGCCAAAAACCACAGAACTCTTGGGTAAAAACGGAGTGACATTCACAGAAGCTATAGTGTCCACCCCGCTTTGTTGCCCTTCTAGATCTGGACTATTTTCCGGAGGATATTTTGCCAGAAATACAGGGGTGCTTACAAACATTTTTCCTAATGGTGGAGCAGTAATGTTTTCAAAGGTGGATAAAAAATCACTACCTGTGAGATTACAAAAAAATGGATATGCTACCGGTCTTTTTGGAAAATATTTTAATGAATATCCAGACATAGCAATAGAAGATCCAACATTACCGTGGCCATACATTCCTCCAGGCTGGTCGTCTTTTATTATTTCTGCAGAGAATAATTCACCTTCTGATTGGTTTTCATATCCTGTAGTAAAAGGATCTTCAGAATCAAATAAACCAAACCAAGGAGAGTCTCTCACTGTTGAAAACAAATATATACTAGATTATTTTGGAGACGAAATGCTTGCATTCATAGAGAAGAACTCAAAAGAAGAAAAACCTTTTTTCACGATTCTTTCTACTCATGGACCTCATGGACCATCACAATATCCGACAGAAGATGCAGATAAATTTTCTGATTATAGCTATTCTGTATCTTCAATGGAAGAAGATCTGAGTGATAAGCCTCTTTATGTACAAGAAGAAGCATTAGAATTTGGAGATGGTACCGGAAACCAGAAAATGTTAAAAAATATGCTACGCTCTCTCCAGCCGATAGATAGATCAGTCGAGAAAATAGTACAGAAACTGCAGGAATTGGGCGAGCTTGAAAATACTGTAATAATTTTTGCATCTGATAATGGAATAATGTGGGGAGAACATGAATTAAAGGCCAAAAGTATTCCGTATGAGGAAGCAGTGAGAGTGCCGCTTATCGTTGTTTATCCTGGTGGCAAAAAAAATATACTCAACGATTCTTATGTTTACGCAAACCTGGATGTTGGCGCCACGATACAAGACATATCAGGACTCCGCATGTTAAGTGATGGAGAAAGTCTACTTCCACTCTTAACTCAAGACGTGCCTAAATGGCGACAAGAAATATATTCAGAGTGGTTTAAGGTAGGACCCTTTGGAAATAAATCTAGTTGGTCACTTATAAAACTAAAAGCAGAAAACAAAAAAGAATTTAAGTATATAGAATATCAATCTGGAGAAAAAGAATTGTATCTATTATCAGAAGATCCATATGAAGAAAATAATATAGCGAATGATCCACAATACGCACTCCGTATTGAGCGTTTATCAAAAAAATTGGCGCCAAAGAAAGGCATTTCCTTGGCTGTAAACACTATGGATGGTGTACTGCCGAGCGCTGAAGTCGGTAAATATTACGAATTTCAGTTTGAAGCTTGGGGAAGCAAAAAACCCTACACTTGGAGTATAACAAACAGAAATCTACCTGCAGGGCTTACTTTTGATTCAAGCACGGGTTTGCTTTATGGTACGCCAACAAAAGCTATTATCAAACCCATACAACTCACTATTAAAGTTGTAGGCTCTTCAAAAGCCACTTATGCAGATAGATACCAAGAATTCAGCATGCAATTTACGTTTATGATAAAACCGGCTGGCTCAACTTCTGTCAGTGCAATGGAGTGGTTCAAAAATCAAGACATAAAAAAATTAAAACTAGAGGCTGAGGATGAAGTGTGGAGGATGAATTAGGGAGAAGTTGTATCTGAATCTTCGAAACTTCCAAGATTCAACATTTTTAGATTTATATTTAACTCATTATAAACGGCAGAAGAGTGCATCCGTGTACGCCTTGCTACTTTATAAAGATCTATAAAATCCTGCGGGTCAATTTTTTCAACATCACCTAAATTGCGTTCGTTGAATGGTTTAACGATTAATCTAAAAATATTGTTATACACTTGTTCATTAAATTCGGTTTTTTTTGCTTTCAATTGAGTAACAAATTTTGCCAACTCCTCACGACATCTAAGACTTACTTCTTTTAATTCAGTTAATCTTTCTGATTTTTTAACACCAGCATGCTCAGAAAAATCACCTGGTCTTCTTGCTATGACAGTAAACTTAGGCTTTTTTTTGCCTGCAAGTTTTTCATAACCTTTCTTAATAAGAGCTACTAAATGCTCTCTTGGTTCTTGATGCACCTTATTATAATAATCTTCAATAAATCCCATATATCTAGCATTATATCAAAGTTTTAAAAATAAAAACAACTCAAGGGAAAAGTGTTGGTTTTTATAATTTGGGAGTATAATGAGTATTATTAGTAATTTAATTTAAAATTTTATGGGAAAACAACAAGAGTATATACCCGTTGATTCAGTGGCTCAGGCTGAAAAAGAAACAAGCAAAGCTCAAACAGAAGGAAGTACAGCATCGGCCAAATACCCTGTAGAAGAATTACAAACTTTTGACAAAGATAATAATCCTATACCACTCGGTGTGATGATAAACGAAGAAGAGCCAGCTCAATGATAATTGATAGTTACACAGGGTAACCCTGTGTAAATGTGTAAATTTGGCCTGTGCCCGGGAGAGGACTCGAACCTCCACGCCCTTGCGGGCTTATCCACCTCAAGGATAAATGTCTACCAGTTTCAACACCCGGGCATATATTTATATTATCACAACATACTAACAAAAATCTCTCTGAATTAACGGAGAGATTTTTGTTTTATATTATTCTTTTTCTACTACTACGTCTGCTCCCACCGCTTCTTCATCTGGAGAAACCACTGAGCGAAGTTTTCTGCGGACGTCTTTAAGGGCTTTTTCTCTTATATAGTAAAGCTTGGATTTGCGAGCGCGAGATTTCTTGGTAATTTCTATTTTATCAAGATTCGGGGAATAAAGCGGAAAAATTCTCTCCACTCCCACACCTGAAGCTATCCTTCTTATAGTAAAAGTCGCTCCTATTTCTGTACCATGCTTGCGAGCAAGCACTATGCCTTCAAAGGCCTGAAGTCTGGTCTTGCCTTTATCGTCTAGGACCTTGGACCAAACCTTTACAGTATCGCCAGAACTAAAATCAAGCTTTTTACGTTCGTCGATATTTACTGGGCTTAGTTTTGATTTGTCTATTTTTACTACTGCCATAATGTTTTGAACATTAACATAAAAAAATCGCAAAGGCAAATCACAGAAACTCGCCCTGATAGCACGACACACAATACACTATCTCAGGTCTATCTGGAGAAAAGGGCGTGATCATGTCTTTGTTGCACTTGGCACAAATTCTATTGTAGAGCTTTGGCGGTTTTAATCTAGCAAATCTTCTATTTTCTCTACATCTAGGACACTCATGTGGTATGGGAAGGTTCATCTTGCTCAACAAATCAAGCTCGCCCTTTACCACTCTGTATCCCCCGCCACAATTTGCGCATTCTAAAATTTCTTTCAAAATATCATCGCTGGTATCTGCCAAGGTGTCAGGTATCATTTCGGATTTCATCGTAGGAGTATGAATGGTATCTGCTGAATCATCCCATTGATATCCCATAGCCTGCGCTTCTTCTTTTGTTTTTGGGAAAAATCGCATGGCGTTTGATCTGTTGTAATAAAAAGGTGAAAACTCCGGAGGGAAAAATTCTCCGTAATAAAATTTGCGTCCGAGTTTATCTATATACGGATTTATTTTCATATCTTCTATTATTTTTGCCTTCAATTTTTCATATTCATCTTTCGAATATTCTTTGTTTAAAATACAATAGCTTTTTCTTTTTAAATTCACGCAACCAAAATTGTTCTTGCCTGCGATACTCCAAGCAGAATACTCCACATTCATAGTATCCGGCCAACAATCTTCGGAAAAATATATAGAGTCCGCATTTTCACCCACCACACAACACTCATATATCCTGCTCGCATTGTTGCCCCAACCACTGTAATCCATACAGTCCTTGGCTGTCGGCACAGTCATGAATTGCGTCCATTTACAATTTTCTACTTCATCGCATATATATATATTTTTAGAATTTTTAGATCCATAGACATAGTCGCCCGTGACATTTAGATTCAATGAATTGCCTGTGTATTCTCTGTATGGATTCTCGAGCCAAAAGGCCTCGGCTTTTGTTTTGAGCTCGCGCAATTTCTTCCAAGAAAAAAGTTCTAATTCTTTTACTTTTCTTTCATAATCTTCTTTGCTGTACTTCACATTAAAGATTGCATTTGAGACTCCGCGCAAGTTTACGCATCCGATGCAGTTTGTGCAGTTATAACAATTGCGCGAGAACCACACATTCACACAGGAATCACATTCTTCGGAGAAGAAAATATTATAACCCTTGTTGGTACCAATAGATTCATAACAAAGCTCCGAATTTTTACTGCCCAAACAATCGGAACTATATTTCAGTCCGTTTAGTATTGAAGAATAGTACACCCCTTCACAGTAAGTCTGCCCAAAACATCATGTAGCAGTCTTTGGACCAAGCGAGTCCATTTGAATAATCTGAATTTTTCAAACTGGAATACAGACTAGAGAGCGTCGCATAAGGAGTTTTACTTTTTAGTTCTTTCACTTGTTCCAAAAATGACCTACTGGGATCGTAATCCATAGCGTATTCTGTACCATCCCAATCATCTGCCCACCAACAAGGCTGGCAATACACAACCATCTCTTGTTCAGGTCTATACATAGATAGAGTTTTGTTACGGCACTTCTCGCAATTCCTCCAGAACAAGCTCCAGATATTTTTAAAAGACATCCTTCTAGCAAAACGACATTCCGGACACCAAGTAGGCGGAGGCACCTTGAGTTTTTCATAAAAAGCAAAATCCTCCGTCTCAATAACGAAATCTTTTTTACAATTCTGACAGACCGTGAACACTGAACTCGTTGAAGATGTTTTTGTTTTCATAATTCAAGATTTTATAATACATTTGCAAACTCTTTCGGCAGAGGTGATTCTACTTTTATATTTTCACCTTTCAAGTTTTTGAATTCTATGGATTTGGCGTGCAAGGCGAGTCTTTTAAAATCTTTAGGACAAACACCATCTGGGTCATAGAGCGAATCACACACCACTGGATGATTTATATATTTCATATGCACACGAATCTGATGTGTGCGACCGGTCTTGGGATAAACTTCAAGATAGGTGAACTGATTTTTACCTTGGCTGAAAGATTTTATTTTCTTGTACTTCGTCATCGCATCGCGCAACTCCCCTCGCGCTCCTCTACCCGCGAGCCATCGTCTGAAATCCTTTGGACTTCTACCTATTGGTTTATCTATCGTATCAGAATCCTTCTTCACGATACCTAATACAATAGCGTGATAAGTTTTTTTTATTTCTCTGTCTTGAAATTGTTTTTTCAAGAATTCATATGCTTTCTGATTTTTTACCAAAAGTAGTACACCTGAAGTTTCTTTGTCCAGCCGATGCACAATGCCAGACTTTTTTATTTCTTTTTTATTTTCTTCATTATCTCCCACAAATAAAGACTCACCCACGTCTTTTGACTTGGGATAATTCTTTAAAAACCAATCTGAAATTGTCTTTTCCTTTGAACGAAGATCAGGGTGCACAGAAATACCAGAGGGCTTATCTATGACTAAAACATTCTTGTCTTCATATAGAATCTTTATTTTCACAAGATTAGTATAGCTTTTAGATCTAGATAGAACAAGATAATCCTTATCCTCTTTTATTTATAAAATAATCATGTTATAATCCTCATTATGTCAAAGAAAATAATGTTTGTTTTTATTATATTATCATTATTAATTTCTCCCTTAGTTTACGCACAAAACCCTACTCCCGAACCTACCTTTACTGACGCAGAAACAGAAGAATTTCGTATTAATTATGAAAAAACGAACAAGATAAGAACTTACAGAAACTATCTAGATTTTATAAACAGAGATACAAAAGCATTGGCAAAAATAAAATCCCCTTCAGAAACACAAATAAGAAAACTCTCTCTGCTTAAACACATAAAACCTATAGTACAGAACGAATATCAAGCCCTGCAAGACAGAAAAGGCGATATTGCTTTCGGTATGTTTGAGGTTTTAAACAGCGAAGGAAATATGGATAACCCTTATCTTTCTTTCCCTAGGTCACTTTTCAGAAAAGAATATCAGTTTATGCCTCCTAAATATATACGCCGAGCGATACCTTGGGACGCGGTACAAGTGGAGGAAAATGGAAAAATCGTGAACAAACAAAACATCTTCAATGATCTTAAGAAACTCCAAGACAACGGATATATTATCCTGCCAAATATTAGAGCAAACGCGCGATGGGCAATAAAGAATAATAAAACCACTCCTTCCTCAGGTGTTTGTTCCGGTGCGACAAAAGATATGACTGAGGAGTGGAGTAATGCTCATGGTTATTCAAAGACTTATTATGATTTCATTTCAATAATTGCAAAAGAGTTCAAGGGCAAATTTACTGGAGCAGTAACCATTGAGAATGAAATGAATGCGCCCCAACAAACTTGGTGTGCTGGAAGTTCCCCTGAAGAATATGTAAAAATTCTGCTTACAGCACAGAAAGCATTTCGCGATCATGATCCGAAAGTATTAGTATCAGATGGAGGACTCACTGGGAATGCATGGTTTTGGTTGATGCTTGAAGATAAATATCAAAGAGCAACAAGGATTACTGGTACTTCGAAAAGAGAGGCAGAATATAATCTTATAGCAAAGCTTGCTTCTCAACAAATCGGTAAAACAATGACTCTAAAAAATACTGTTAACCATTTCTCCTTCCTAAAAAGAACAAAGACCGTGAATGGCGAAACTGTATACAACGCTCCAGCATACATGCTCGGCCTAAAATACATAGAACTTGCCAAAAAGAGTAACTACTCGCGAGCAGTAAACTTTCACTACTACGGTCACTCTGAAGGATTGGCCTATGTCATACCTTATATGCGCAGAGAATTAGGCAGCAAAGTTTTAGTAAATAACGAAATGGGAACTCAATTCCCGGCCAGCAGCACATTTACCGAAGAAGATTTGGCCGGAGAGATGTTGAAGAAATTTGCAATAATGAGAGGTAACAATGTACTTCACCCAAATTGGTACACTTCCCCTCGATTCACAATAGCAGAAGGAGGAGGTGTTGGAGTTTATCACAATGGAAGTTTCTTGTCTCCTAAAGACTATGTATCACCTCGTCTACAAATAATAAAGGGGGCGAATATTATCCAAAAATATCTGGACAGGCCAACCCTCTCAAGAGACAGAAGTCAAAAAAACAAGCATTTTCGTTATACATTCACAGGTGAAAATGAAATAGTAAATGTGATATGGGGAACAGCGCTTTATCCTTTCTCTGGAAGTTGTTTTGTCTATAGTACTTTGGGCGAGATACTTTACTCCCCTTCAGGAGAAAATGGGGATACTCAGAACCTTCAACTCTCAAGTACTATGCCTTATTACGAAATCTGCGCAAATCAAAGCAGTGCCAGCCCTCTATTTAAGCCATTTTCAAATCTACTCCCCGGTCTAGCATTGCTTGGATTAAAGTAAATATAAATACATTGGTTTTACTTTGTTTTGGTCACACATAAAATTCTGCTGAATTTTTGCGCGACCCCATCTAGGCGCCGTCACGCCTGCGACTCACAAAAAGCAATTACTTTTGCTTTCTGTGTGGTTATACGATTCCGCTAGAACCTATTTTATCAAAAATTCGTGAGAATATCCACAAGCGTTCCCCGCGCGCTGAAGCGCCTCTGTGCGAAGCACAGAGCTTCTGCTGAAGCAGAAGTGTGGGGGAAACGCTCTGCGCACCACACAATCTTTTAAAAAGGATGTTGTGTGCAGAAATGCAAATATGGACTCGGTTTTGCGAAACTATTTTCTGGGAGAAGGGTTCGCAAAACCGAAACTACTATTTTTGAAATTCGGCGGGGATTTCGGATTTCGTCCGCGCGGAGGTAGGGTCTGGGAGGGAATCCGCGCGGGCTCCCTTTTTGGATTTTTGGCGGACATTAAGAA
>ERZ1292623.1642-Hain-H51-01um-R1-1642-length-21119-cov-4_pt1 | contig 21119 bp, 15 predicted proteins | sample MGYA00564398_ERZ1292623 | MGnify/ENA primary metagenome ERZ1292623 (study PRJEB36523, sample SAMEA6512633) | groundwater metagenome | collected 2019-01-07 | study: AquaDiva: Metagenomics assemblies of 32 groundwater samples | reverse complement strand
CCGTCCGACGAAAGGGGATCGGCACATTCGCGACAGGGCTTATCGTCTTTCTCGCGGTTTACCTTGGATTCCTTTTCATGACTTCCCACCAGTATCGATTCCTTATTCCCGCAACGCTCGTGCTCCCGCCGATTCTCGCACTTCTTTTTGATCGGATTCTTGATTGGATCGGGGAAGCTCGCGCTACGTTCTACCGACGGACGATTGGCTTTCTCGTAATTCTCGCGAACGTCGCAGTATTTCTTTTCTTCATCGCAAATATCCACTATTTCGAGGTGAAGTTTCGCTACGTTACCGGCTATTACAATCAAGCCGAATATATCTTAGAAATCGGGGGGCAGTAATCCACATTTGATTTTTTTCGAAGGTCTCGGTACTCTTTTTTTGTCCGGCTTTGGACTCCCACACCTCAACTTAGGGCAAGAACGATGACGAGAGAAGCGAGATCGTCCCGATCGACAGGAACCAGGCATGTTCCGGGATATGGTGACTACTACGCCGAAACGAAGTGGTGTCCCCATTGCAACAGGTATACTCGGTACCTCAACAGTGATTGCGAGAGTTACTGCGCGCACTGCAGGAATGCGGTGCAACTGTTTTCTCTGGAGGACAGGACCGAGTTCCAGCGTACGCTTAAGACGCAGCGCGCGAGCAACCGACGGCCTCCGCAGAACAAACGGTCGCGCAGGCGCTCCTAGGAGGGATGGGCATTAACTAGACCATTTCTCACACCTGCCCACTCGGTCAAAACCGGGTGGGCAGAAATTTTGCGGGATTGACCGCCCCCAGCCACAAGTTCCGGGCTTTTCAGTCCGGAGAATCGGCGGACCGGAGCACCGCTATGAAGGTTTATAGCGGTACGGAGGAAATGTTTTTATCACGAACAAAACCCAAGCCGCGGGCTTTAAGCCCGCGGTTGTTGACTTCTTTGCAATAATTTGATATACAGTAAATAGTTTCTTTTGCCCTACGTAGTTCCGGTGGTGCAAAGGAATTTCCAAATGTCCGGAACTTTCTCTGAAAGGAGAAAAGCGGTGAAGTTCAGCAAGGCAGCCATGGCTGTTCTCTTCTTCATCTTCGCCGGAGCGGCGGGCTACTGCCTTGCTGCTCGGGCCGCGACCTTCAACCCGGTGGTCGTGGTGGCTGGCACGGGGATCATCACGGTCTCGTCGCCCACAAAGACGGCGGATGACTCGATCAGTGTCAGCTACAAGGACAAGGAAGGCAACAACCAATCCGTGACCGCCTCGACAGGCGAGAGCGGGTCGGCCAACACTGGCGACGATTTGTCGAAGGACATGTCGGCCGAGGACAAGGCGATCCGCTACAAGAAGGCGCTCGACGAGTCCGCGCTCGTGACCGAGCACGGTGGAACCGTAACCGCGAATGGTTCCGCGGTTACGATTTACGTTCCTGGCGGGAGCGTGAAGTCCATCAGCTTCGCCAACAACACGAAGCAGAAGGATCTCGAAGGCGACGTGCATGGCAGCATGCCAAGCATTGGGGGTACTGGGATGGAACTCATTGCGACTCCCTACACGAAGATCGGGCGCATGACGCTTACCGGGTTTGCGTCCGGAGTCGATGATGACGGCATGCCGTCGATGCTGAAGATCGGTACCGATCGCGGTACTGTTCTCATCGCGCCGCAAGCCGGGCAGAGCGCCGGCTCAATCGCGTGGATGCTTGTTTCCCAGTTGCGGTCGCAATACCGCATTCAGACGATGTGCCCCGCACCTGGCGTCGTGGATGTCTATCTTCACCAAGGTGTTGACGGCGGCCTCAAGTGGGGCACGAGCGACACTGGTGTGGACCAGACGGCCGGAGTCGAGGTGCCCTGACGGAGCACGATCGATGTCAGACCGGCAGATACTCTTCGGAGTATCTGCCGGTTTTTTCGTTTAGGGCGGTCAGATTCGTACACTTGCGGCCTAGACGTGTGAAAACGTCTGGGCCGCTTTTTGTTTATAGGGTTTTTATCTATTTCTATAACTTATCCCCAGTTGCTTCGTGTGAGAAGGTGGCATACAATGGTTGGGAAGTGGGGAAATGTGGATAACTATGGGGATAAGTACCGAATCTGGGGATAAGTGATAGCCACTAGCCAATAGCGACTAGCTATTAGAGAGGAATCCGTCCTAGTGGCCAGTGGCTAGATACTAGTGGCTGACCAAGATGTTCATCGGAGAATACACACACAGCATCGATCAAAAGGGCCGGATGGCGATTCCCGCCAAGTTCCGCAAGGACTTAGGCGTGGGTGCAATCGTCACGCGAGGTCTTGATCGGTGCCTTTTTGTTTTTTCGAAATCTGAATGGGAAACGCTTGCGAAGAAACTCGTGGCGCTCCCGCTTGCGCAGGCAAATTCCCGTGCCTTCATCCGGCTCATGCTCTCGGGCGCCGCCGAAGGAGATATTGATCAGCAGGGGAGAATTCTTATTCCGGATTATCTCCGGACATATGCGGATTTAAAAAAGCAGGTAGTCGTGACCGGGCTCTACAACCGCGTTGAGGTGTGGGACACCACGGCGTGGAGGGATTACAAAGCGAAAACTGAATCCGCGTCTGATGAAATTGCAGAAAAGATGGGGGAGCTGGGCATTTAATTTCCAATTAACAATTTTTAATTTTCAATGAATTTCCAATGACTAATTTCAGAAGACAGGTTGACTAGAAATTAGAAATTGGGAATTAGGTATTGATGACACATATCCCTGTTCTTTTACACGAAGTGGTGAACGTGCTCGATCCGAAAACGGGAGAGTGTTTTGTTGACGGAACGCTGGGTGGTGGAGGATACGCCGCAGAAATCCTGAATCGTTTTGGCGGCTCCGGAAAATTTCTCGGTATCGACTGGGATTCGAGGATGTTAAGAGATGCACAAGAGCGAATTTCAGGAATTGCGGGACCGGGGGTGGAGCTTGCGCTCGAAGTGGGCAATTACGCCGACCTCCTCGATATCCTCGGAGAAAAAGGATTTGGCCGCGCGGACGGCATCGTCCTCGATCTCGGATTTTCTTCGGATCATGTCGGTGTCTCCGGAAGGGGATTTAGCTTCATGAGGGATGAGCCGCTCCTCATGACATATTCGGATGATGCAACGCCTGTCAAAGAACTTATCCGGGGTATGGACGAATCGGAACTCCGGGGAATCATTCGGGCATTCGGGGAAGAGCGATACGCGGGTCGGATCGCCCGCGCGATTAAGGAACGGCTCCGCCGGGGAAAGATCGAGATGAGCGGTGAACTTACCGAAATCATCGTGAAGGCACTTCCTCGGCAATACGAACGAGGAAGGATTCACCCCGCGACCAGAACGTTCCAGGCGCTTCGTATCTTTGCGAATCGAGAACTTGAAAATCTCGAGCAGTTCATCGAAACGCTTCCGGAGATCGTGGCACCCGGTGGCAGGGTCGCGATCGTATCATTCCACTCGCTCGAGGATAGGATTGTAAAGCATGGATTTCGGGGAATCGTGAGCGAAGGGCTCGCAACGCTCATCACAAAAAAACCGATCACCCCGACCCTCTCTGAAATTGCGGAAAATCCTCGGGCTCGATCCGCAAAACTTCGCGCCATTTCATTTTTACCAAAAACGAATTAATTCATGACCATTCTTGAACCAAAGAGAACTAAATTCAAACTGCAGCTGAAACTCATGATAGGAGTCGCGCTTTTTGTACTTGTCGGTGTTTCTGTATTTGCGGTAGTGACCTATACAAAGACGGTAGGGTTGCGGCACCAGGTTTCCCGTCTTGAAAAGGACCTTTCAAAACTTGAAGCGAAAAATGCAGATCTCAAAAATCAACTCTATTCGGCGCTCTCACCTGACCGGCTACAGGCCATGGCGAAGGAGTTAGGATTTCTTGCGGAAAAGCGGCCGAAATACCTGGAAACCACTGTAGAGACACTCGCGACCCAGCTATGAGATTCCGGTTTCTATTAGTGAGCGTCGGATCAACTCTCGCATTCAGTGCGCTTATCGCGAATCTCTATAATCTTCAGATTGACGACGGGACCAGATACGCCGCGAAAGCGGCTTCCCAGGATCGAGAACGGGGGCTCCTCGAAGCGAAGCGGGGAGCGATCTATTTTACTGACCGGAACGGGAACCGGATCCCGGCAGTCATGAATCGGGATTATCCAGTGGTGTTCGCCGTTCCGAAAGAGATAGAAGATCCGGATGCCGCTGCGCAAATTATTTCCAAAATTCTTGGGCTGGAGTTTATTGAGGTCAAACAAAAACTATCGAAGCACGGTGATTCCTATGAATTGCTTGCCTTAAAAGTTGCGGATATAACCGCAAAGGAAGTGCGTGATGCAAACATAAGCGGCATTTATGTAACGGAAGAAAATTTCCGATTCTACCCATTCCAGAGTCTCGCGGCACACGTACTTGGTTTTATGAGTCCGAGCGCCGATGATGAACACCCCAAGGGCCGCTATGGGATTGAACTTGCGTTCGACAACGAACTCTCCGGCATCTCTGGGATCGCGGACGGAGACCGAACCGTTGCGCCGAAGCACGGTGAGGATATTTTTTTAACCATTGATCGGAATATTCAGGCGCACGCCGAGGATATTCTTGCGAAGCTTGTGGAAGACCATGGCGCTTCGGGAGGAACGGTGATTATCGAAAACCCGAAGACGGGCGCCATCCTTACGCTTGCGAACGCCCCCACATTCGATCCGAACCACTACGGTGATGCTCCGGTTGCGTATTTTCTCAATCCTGCGGTGCAGGCGATTTATGAACCTGGTTCAGTGATGAAAACCATCACGATGGCTGCGGGCATCGATTCCGGAAAGATCACACCGAACACTACGTATGTAGATACCGGATCGGTGACTTTGAATGGGAAAAAGATTTCAAATGCCGAAGGGAAGGTATATGGAAAGATTACGATGAAAGAAGTAATCGAACACTCGGTAAACACGGGGGCCGCATTTGCCGCAAAGCAGATCGGCTCGGATCTTTTCTATGAATACCTCGAGGCGTTTGGATTCAGCCGCGTAACTCGGATTGGTCTCCCTGGAGAGGTGCGGGGGCAGCTCGCGAGTCTCGATGAACGCCGGAGAGAAGTATCGCTTGCGACCGCATCTTTTGGTCAGGGGATTGCGGTCACTCCCTTGCAGCTCATTGCCGCGATTGGCGCACTCGCGAACGACGGAATACTCATGCGCCCACGGATTATCGCGAGTGATCCAGAAGAAAAAGTCGGGCGTCCAGTAAGCCCGGAGGCAGCTCACGAAGTGGTGCAAATGATGGTGAATGCGGTGGATAAGGCGAAGGTCGCCGCGATTCCGAGCTACACCGTTGCCGGAAAAACAGGAACTGCCCAGGTTCCCGATTTCAAGCGCGGAGGATACACCGGAGCATTTATCCATACCTATGTGGGATTCGCGCCTGCGAGCGCGCCGCGGTTCATTATTCTCGTGAAACTCGACAAGCCCACCAATGCTCCGCTCGCCGCGCAGACGGTGGTTCCGGCATTTCGCGAACTTGCCCAGTTCCTTTTGAATTACTATGCGATTCCGCCTGACAACCTTCCCTCGCACGAGCAAAATCCATGAGCAAATTTTTAAAGAACCAGCTCATGCGCGCGCTCCGGGTGATCGCGTCCTTCACATTGCGCAAGTTCAAACCAGGCGTGATAGGAGTGACCGGGAGTGTAGGGAAAACTTCTACGAAAGAGGCAATCGGAGTGGTGCTCCGCCGCCTCCGGAGAGTTCGGGTTTCCCAGGGAAGTTTAAACAGCGAAGTTGGTCTTCCACTCGCGATTATAGGAGATTGGTCGGCAAAGGATCTCGAACTGGTGGGTAAAAATACTCCCGCGAGAACGAAGCGGATTCGGAAGGCATTTTTCTGGACAAAGGTACTTATGCGCGGTTCTTATCAGCTTGTCTTTACTCCTCAAGGGAAGTATCCCGAGCTTCTCGTGCTCGAGTACGGTGCAGACCGGCCGAACGACATCCGGTATCTTATGGAAATTGCACGTCCCCAGATTGCGGTGGTAACCGCGGTAGGAAAGGTGCCGGTGCATGTGGAATTTTATCCGAATGTCGAGGCGGTTGCCCGGGAAAAAGCGCGGCTGCCCGAAGGTCTTCCCACAAACGGATTCGCAGTGCTTTCTGCGGACGATGAAGTGGTTGCTGCCATGCGGGAGCGGACGCGTGCGCACGTGCTCACGTTTGGATTTAGCGACAAAGCAGAAGTCCGGGTTACCAATTTTGAGCATCGGATTCACGAGGGGAAACCGATCGGCATTTCTTTCAAACTTGAATATGGCGGGAGTTTTGTGCCAGTGAGGATAGACGGAAGCCTTGGTCGCGCGGTCGCATCTGCGGCGGCGGCAGCTGCGGCAATCGGCATTGTATTTGGCATGCATCTGGTGCGTATCGCGGAAGCGCTCGCATATTTTGAACCGCCGCGAAGAAGGATGCGGCTTGTTTCCGCAATCCGAGGCGCGTACCTTATCGATGATTCCTATAATGCGTCACCGCTTTCCATGCACGTGGCGATAGAAACGGTACGCCAACTTCCCGCAACCCGGAAGATTGCGGTCTTAGGCGATATGCTCGAGATTGGGGAATATGCGACTGGGGAACATGAATCGGTTGGTAGAGAAGCCGCGAAAGTATTCGATGTGATCATAACCGTAGGGTCACGCGCGAAATTCATTGCGGACGGCGCGCGCGAGCGGGGTATGGTGAAGCGAAATGTGCTCTCGTTCGAAACAAAGGATGAAGCCGCGGATGAACTGAAGGGCTTGATTCGGAGAGGCGATCTGGTATTAATAAAGGCGTCCCACGCCATGCGGCTCGATCGGGTCGTAGATGGGCTTCGGCAACTGCCGGAGCAAAACAGCGTAGACTAGTGTTTGTTATTTGTAAGCTCCTATCGTCTCCGCCGGAGGCGGACAGATAGCCCCTCCTGAGGAGGGCAAGCTGGTCTAGTTTATCCTCCTCCGGAGGAGACGCGGATCCATGTATTTTCTCTATATTCTAAAAAGTGAAGCAAAGAATTGGCACTACATTGGAATAACGAAAAATATTGCAAAGCGGGTTGCGAAACATAATGCGGGTGGCGTAAGATCAACCAAGCCCCACCGACCTCTTTTGTTGATATATCAGGAAACATTTCCCAATCTAATTTCTGCAAGAGCGAGGGAAATATTTTTGAAAAATACCGCAAAAGCAAGGAATGAACTTTTCGAAAGATTACAGAAGCTCCTATCGTCTAGACTGGTCTAGGACGCGGCCCTCTCACGGCTGAAACTCGGGTTCAAATCCCGATGGGAGCACTAAACTGTTAACTGGGGATAATGCGCGCTTCATAAATCTTGTATACTAGCAATGTGATACCCAGGCGCATGACAAAGCGTTTACTATTTCTTCTCGGGGGTTTTATTTTTATTGGAGTTCTTTTCGCTCTTGTTCAAAATGGGAAAAACCCCAAAGATTTTTTGGGACAGGTAGGTGGTCCGACGGCGACCATCGTTGCAACTAATAGTGCTACCGGAGAAGCGGGCAACAGCGTTGCAAAAGGTGTTTCCATTGGTACTTTCTTGATTACTTTGACTGGACATACGGTTCCGACCACCGTGAATCTCACAATTAGCGGAACCGCAACCAATGGTACTGACTATCAAACGATCTCGACGGCTTATCTTCTTCCGGCACCGGTCAATGCCTACACGTATGCAACTTCGACTTTTTCTATAGTTCCGATTCCTGATTTGCCTGACGAAGGTAACGAGGACGTGGTGGTAGCCATCGCTCCTGGAACTGGTTACTCGGGCCAGAGTAGCGATTCGGTGACTATTTACGATCCTCCTACGATTTCGGTAAATGTATCGAGTGCTACGGCAGGAGAAACGGGAGTGGGTAATGGAGCATTCAGAATTCAAAGAGACGAAAACCCTGGATGTACGATTGAGAAATGTAGTTTTCCTGTCAAATTCACTATTGGTGGAAGTGCTACGAACGGTTTGGATTATATTACTATCCCGTATGCACAGGTTATGCCAGAGCGAGGGAACGGTTACACGGCTCCCACTGTCACGATCGATGCGGTCGTAAAAGCATTCGAAGATGACACCCTTGTTGAAGGATCAGAATCGGTCACTCTTCAGCTTACTCAAAACCCGGGGTATAGAATTGGAACCCCGAATATTTTTTCGATTACTATCAATGATAATGACCCGGGTGGATCGCCACCCCCGGCACCGCCGCTTACCGGAGCGGACATTTGTTCGAACTACAACAGTGGGGACGTGAATAAACCGGGAAATTATCCGTCCTATTCTTCACTGCTTCAACAACCGTGGACGTGGAGGCGGCCGCTGAACCCCGCAACCGATCTTGATGTCGGCGGGCCGAATGCCGATTACACGTCAGTCGTTACTGCTTTTGCAAATGCGCAGAGTGGACAGACGATCGTGGTGCATGCCTTGACTGGCGGTGAACTTGCTTCTGGTTTTGACTTAAGTAATAGAAATTTCGCGAACGGGAATCCCGTGCACATCTACTTTGTAACGCCGGGTACTACGGTTGGCCCGTTACCTGCGTACACCGACCACCTGTTTGGCATGAACAATGTGTCGAATGTGGTAGTCGATGGTATGAATAACCTCAAAATTAGGGTTGGATCAACCCAACACCCTCGAGCCGTACTTTTCTTAGGGAATGATAGAACTGGACAAGAAACGTATCAGACACTCGTGAATGTAGTAATTAAGAATCTTGAAGTGGATGGCGGATACTACAACGGCGTAGACCGCGGGGCCCAGTGGGGAGTCTTTTCAGAAAATGTAACCAATTTTGCGGCATGCAATTTGTATGTACATAACATTCTCGATGAGCACGGGTTCTATAACCACTGGACCGATCAGCATTTTGAAGCGGTTGAAAATACCGTGGATATTACGGGAAGAACCTGCATCCAGACGCGTGCGGACGGAGTAATGTCTCCAAACCAACGGATTATCTATGCAAATAATGATTGCAGTAACTCCTGCGATGCTTCCTCTCTCACCGCGGACGATGCGAGCGGTCTCTGGTGGATCCATGGCAATAGGGTCTCGAAGAGCGTGGGCGCGTTCGCATCCGAAGATTCTGCTCACCAGTGGGCGAACACCGACCATTCCGATGGACACATCTATTTCTACGACAACAAGATCCTTGTGAAGGACACTCCCCAGCATATTTTATGGGGAGAGAATTGGTGTGCGAATTTTAAAAGTCCTGTGGTCACCAACCGGGGAGGGACTCACCTGCATTTCGCAAACAACGTCTTCCTTTCCCTTACTGGGAATAACAACATTTTTGCCCGGGAGTGGATCGCACAAAACACCAACTACGGCCCGAATTCTCTCGCAACCGTATTCGATGAATCGAATAACAATATTTTCGGCCTTGGGCAGCCTGGTATTCCTCCAAACAGTAATGCGCAATTCGCGAACTGGGGTTACCCGCCTACGAGCGGAACCGGAGTCGGCAATAACCAAAGTCTCACTGTTAATCAGTGGATAACTCCAATGCCAAACATTGGGAAGCCGGCGTTCGATACGAATAGTCAGTTCGTCTATGGCGCTCAGAATGTACAGGCACTGGCAAATCAATATTTCGGACCGCCTATCTTGTGTGGTTCGAGCGCTCCCACATGCAATGGGTCGTGTGGTTCAGGACTCATTTGCCAAACATCTGGTGCAACATGTGCCTGCGTTCCTCTACCACCTCCGCCGCCCCCACCTCCTCCGACCGGGTACGTGAATGTTATTGCTGATGATGCTGATGCCGCGGAAGCGGGTCAAAATCAAGGTAGTTTCAAAATTTCTCGGACGAACACGAGCGGTACGCTTGCGGTGTATTTCACCTTAACTGGTACTGCCGCAAATGGACCCGATTATACGGGGAGTAACGGCCAGCCCATTTCGCTTTCCCGAAATTTTTCCTCCGGTCAAACAGATACGTATGTGTCTATTGTGCCGGTTGATGATACAACCGCAGAACAAACCGAGTCAGTAATTCTCACACTCACCGGTACGAGCGATGTATTGATTGTTCCGGGTACACAGAACAATGCAACTGTTACTATCGCCGACAACGACGGGGGAGTTCCACCGCCACCGCCTCCGGTCTCGGTTTCCGCATCCATGGTTGACAGTTCCGCAGGCGAACCGTCGAATAACGGCACTTTCCGTATCACGCGGACTGGGGCAACCGGTGTTGCGCTCTCTGTGAACGTCACTGTCACCGGCTCTGCTTCGAACAACATCGATTTCCAGGTGATCTCGTCTACCCAAACCATCCCTGGAACTTCTACATTCCTCGATATTCCCGTCACAATCATCGATGACGGGGGAGTCGAAGGATTAGAAAACGTCATCTTAACCGTTTCCCCAGGAAGTGGTTATTCGGTTGGCGCTCCATCGTCCCAGACCATGTCGATTAGCGATAACGATGTACTTCCTTCAGTGACTATGACAGCAGTCGACAGCTCTGTAGGAGAGCCAAACAACCATGGTTTCCTCCGCATCACTCGTTCTCAAGTCTCATCTTCGCCACTCTCGGTCACGATTTCTCTCGCGGGGAGTACGGCGACGAACGGCACTGACTTCCAAACAATTTCGACCGTAAAAACAATTCCCGGAAACAGTGCCTCGCTCGATATCCCCGTGACCGTGATTGACGATGCAGCCGTCGAAGGTTCCGAGACAGTCGCCCTTTCAGTCATTCAGGTGAGCGGCAGCTACACAACTGGCACCCCTGCGTCCCAGGCAATCACGATCACTGACGATGATCCCGTTTCTCCACCGCCTCCACCACCCCCGCCGCTTCCCACGGTCACCGTGAATGTGACGGGCGCTGCTGCGAACGAGACTGGTCCAATATCCGGAGTCATCCGCCTTGTTCGGACTGGCGACACCGCCGCCCCGCTCTCGGTTCAGTTCACCCTCTCGGGTACGGCAATTAACGGTTCTGACTACCAACTAATCACTGGTACCAAGGTGATCGCCGCAGGATTTGCTTCAAACGTGGTTCAGGTGATTCCTATTGATGACGACTTCGTGGAAAACCTCGAAACGGTGATCTTGACTCTCCAGAGCTCGCCGCTTGCCTACACCATTGGTTCTGCAAACTCGGGCACGGTTACAATTCAAAGCAATGATGTTACGGGACCGCCTCCGCCACCGCCGATCCTCGGTGACGCGAATCTGAAGCGGGTAGGCCCTGATGGTACTATTGCGGCTGCTCCTACGGGCACCGAGGCGTGGGTGGATGCAGATGTCCACGACACGCTGAACCCCTCGTATATCCGGAATATCCCCGCAGGGCTTCACACGGCCTATGCAACCGATGTTCCGGGATATGACAAGTTTGCGGGCATCTGTAGCTACCCGATCACCGGTACCCAGTGCAATATAAATACCTTCCCGATCTCGCTCTCGCTCTCGTCCTCGTCCGCGTGCAACGGCATCTCATGCGCGGTCACCATGACGATCTTCAATGGGGAAGTCACAAAAGTGGTATTCAAGTACGTTCCTACATCGGTTCCTCCACCCCCGCCGCCTCAATCAGTGGTTTCTCTCTCTATGCCTGACAGCTCTGTTGGCGAATCCTCTGATCATGGCAGCTTCCGGATTACCGTAGTTCCTGTCTCTGCGCTACCACTTTCGGTTACGATCTCGCTCACCGGGAGCACTGCCACAAACGGATCTGACTTCCAGACGATCGGAACTGTCCAGTCAATTTCCGCGAACACTCCATACCTCGATATCCCGATCACGGTCGTTGATGATTCCCTTATTGAGGGTGCCGAGACGGTAATCCTTACCGTATCTTCCGGATCCGGCTACACGCTTGGGAGTCCAATTTCCCAGGCAATGACTATTTCCGATGACGACACGCTGGCTCCTCCTCCACCTCCACCCATCACTCCACCTCCTCCTCCGCCATCGTGCGGAAGCGCTACTGCCCCGACTTGCCTTGGTACATGCGCGGGAACCCAAACCTGCCAAGCAGTCGGATCGGTATGCAGCTGTGTTGCAACAATCATCGCACCTCCGCCTCCGCCCGGCACTCCGCCCCAGACACCAGGAGGGTTCTCCGCACTTGCCATTTCACCCTCCCAGGTTCGGGTCGCGTGGAAGAATGTTCCCGATCCCTTGCGCAAGGGATACGAGCTCGAGGTTTCAACGAACGGAACCACATACGTCGTCCGCGAATCGCTTCCCTCAAACTACTATTACCGCATGGTTGTTGGTCTTACCCCGGGAACTCCGTATTTCTTCCGTATCCGTGCTTACGGGGTAAGTGTGAAGTCAAATGCTTCGAACGTGGCAGTCGCAACCACACTCCCTGCAAACACAAAACCATTCACTAAGCCCCTTTATCGAGGATTCTCGAATCCCGAGGTTGCACGTCTCCAGGCGGTGCTCGCTGCAAACGGCATTCTCTATCCCCAAGGGCTTGTGACCGGTTACTACGGCATACTCACTGAAACTGCGGTCAGGCGGTTCCAGTCGAAATACGGCATTCCTTCAGTTGGGGTCGTGGGTCCTATCACAAGAGCGAAACTAAACTTCCTTGTGGGAGGAAATGTGAGGCCGTAGGTTTCCACTGCCATGCTTCGTGGTAGGATAGCTGAATGTGCGCGCCCGATGTATTTCGCGATATCTACCTAAGAACCACGGTGCTCCTTGTGGGAGCACTTGGCGCGACTATTGCGATTCTCACCTATCTTTTTCTCGGAAGTACCACGCACCTTGTAGTGCTGTATGGATCCGATACTGAAGGTCTCCGCTTTTTAGGCAATGTGCGGGATGTGTGGGGGATTCTCGGAGTCGGAACGCTTATTGGCGTAATGAATTTTTTGATCGCAAACGCGCTGTATCGTCGTGCCCGCGTACTTTCGTATCTTTTAGCATACGCAACCCTTTTTTTTGCCGTGTTGCTTTTTATCGCGGTCGCTGCTATCATAGCTTCCAACTAATTCGCATTATTATCTTCTCCCATTCGCGCTATTAGTGATTACTTTATGAAATTTGCTGTTATTGAAACCGGTGGCAAACAATACCGCGTGAGCGAGCGAACTCGTCTTAAGGTTGAGCGTTTTCATGGGGAGGCAGGCGGCGAGATTCGTTTTGATAAAGTGCTTCTTGTTGGCGAAGGGGATGATGTGCAAATCGGCACTCCCTATCTTTCCGGCGTTTCAGTTGCGGGCACCGTGATACGAGAGGGGAGAGGCAAGAAAGAAATCGTATTTAAATATCATTCGAAAACACGGCGACGTAAGAAGAAAGGACACCGGCAGTACTTTACGGAGGTAGAGATTGTGAGCATTAAATAGAAAAAAGAAAGACCTCGCGGAAGCGAGGTCTTTCTTTAAGTCGTCAGCGGCGATTTTCAATTGCGCCACCCAACGTATCTTCGTCGGCAAATTCGATTTCACCGCCCGCAGGGAGGCCGCGGCCGAGCCGCGTTACGCGCGAGGCGCTTCCCGTAAGTTCCTTCGCAATGGATTCCGCCTGGAGATCTCCAATCGAGGAAGGATTCAGCGCAAGAATAATCTCCTCGGCTTTTCCAAAACGTTTTACCAAGGAATTTTTGAGGTGCTGGATACGCATCTTTTGGTCAGGCGAGAGAATGCCCGCGCGGCCGATCTCACCGATCACGAGGTAGCGTCCGCGAAATTTTTTAGTTCCCTCCATGGCGATCCGGTCGGTATCGCGCTCGATAATTGCAACGACATTTTGGGCGCGGTCAGAGGTGTTGCAGATGCTGCAGAGATTTTGGGCAGCGTGTGACGTGTGGGGTGTGTAGCGGGCAAAGCATTCGGCGCACGAGGTAAGCGCTCCTAATGACGCAAGAGCTGCCGCGAGCTCGCGGATTTCCGCCTTTCCTTTCCCTGCAATTAAAAAAGCGAGACGGGTCGCTTGGCGTGGTCCGAGAGATGGAAGTTTGGAAAACAGTTCGATAAATCGCTGGATAGGTTCGGGAATCATGGTAAGGGTAGTGGCTGGTGAATAGTAAATAGCGTTGGCTTATTTATGCATTCTGTGGAGTATGTATCTTATCAATCGATTGGAAGCTTGCCTTTTCTTCGTCGAACCGCAATTTTACCGTTCCCAGGGGACCATTCCGGTGTTTCGCAACGATAACTTCTGCCATGCTTTGTTCTTCGGTAGACACACCGGTCAGTTTATCCCGATCTTTTCGGTAGATAAAGATGACGACATCCGCGTCTTGTTCAATAGATCCTGATTCTCGGAGGTCGGAGAGGCGTGGAATTTTAACTTCACGCTGGTCAACCGCACGTGAAAGCTGTGAAACCGCGAGCACCGGCACATTCAATTCACGGGCGAGACCTTTGAGCCCCCGTGAGATCTCGGTGATTTGCTGCACCATGTTGTCAGACGACGTCCTCGGCTGGATGAGCTGGAGATAGTCGATCACGATGAGAGAGAGCCCGTGGTCAACCTGAAGGCGTCTCGCCATAGAACGCATCTGGAGAATATTCGGAGAGGGGGTATCGTCGATGAAAATCGGTGCGCGGGAAAGAGTATCGAGAGAATGCTGGATAAGCTCAAAATCTGTTTCATCGGTAAGGCGTCCGGTGCGCAGCCGCCAGAGCGGCACACTCGCTTCCGCGGAAATCAAACGGTCTACGACTTGCTCTCGAGACATTTCAAGCGAGAAAAAACCGACCGCTTCGTGGAGTTTCACTGCCGCGTGGCGGGCGATATCCAAGGCGAGGGAAGTTTTTCCGAGCGATGGACGTGCGCCCAAAATAACGAGGTCGGACTTTTGAAGCCCGGAGAGGATGTTATCGAGCCCGGGGAACCCCGTGGGTACTCCGCGGAGCGCACCTTCGCCGCGGTGCAGTTTCTCGATCCGGTCGTAGGCCGCCTGAAGTTCTTCCTTCACCGCAACGAATCGTTGGGTGGTTGATCGCTGGGAAATCGCAAATATCCGCTGTTCGATCGCATCGAGCACGTGGTCAATATCTTCATCTGGCCTGAACGCGGATTCGGTGATTTCGGCGCCGGCACTCACAAGGTCGCGGAGGATTTTTTTCTCTCGGACAATCTTCGCATAGTGGTTTATGTGGGAGGCAGTCGGAACCGCATTCACGAGTTCGGTTAAATAGGTGGAGCCGCCGATTTCGGTCAGGAGCTCCATCTCTTTTAGTTTTGTGGTAATCGAGAGGATATCGATCGGCTGGTGCGATTCGTAGAGCTTTATGATCGCCTCATAGATTTTTCCGTGCGCCGGCTTATAGAAATCTTCCGCGGTCAGGTTATCGACAATCTTCACAATCGAATCCTTGTCGATCATGAGTGCGCCGAGCACCGACTCTTCGGCTTCTAAATTTTGTGGCGGAAGTTTCAAGTTTGGCATAATTTTCACTTACGAAAGATAAGCGGCCCCAGTGGTGTATCGTCTAGTGTATATCCTAGCGCCTCAATCTTTTTTCTCAAGGCGTCGGACTGGATAAACTGTTGATGGCGACGGAGTCGTTCCCGGTCAGCCGTCATTTTTCGTATCCGGAGGGGGATTTTTTGGGTGCGGGGAATTACCCCAAAAAGCAGAAGTTTTTCCATAATCCACCCCGTGGCGCTCTGTGCGTCGGTTCGGCTTAGGTTCCATATATTCGTATTCAACATATTCACCATTTTGAATATTGCCGCAATCGCCTCCGGGGTGTTGAAGTCATCATCCATCGCTTCTGTGAAAAGATGTTCAAATTCGTCAAGGTGAATCGTAGTTTTTGTGGCGTGCGCCTTTTTGGAAACAAGGGCGAGTTTTGACAGGATTTCCTCGAATATGGCGAGGACGGTTTCAGTCTCGCGGACAAGCGAATCTGCAAAATTTATTGAAGAACGGTAGTGGTGGCGCGCTACGAGGAGGCGGAACGTATTTACGGAATATCGCGCAAGGAAGTCGGAAACGGTCATAAAATTCCCGAGCGACTTCGACATTTTCCGTCCGTCTACGGTTACGAGGCCGGAATGGAGCCATATCTTTACGAGAGGTTTTAGATGAGATGCGGCTTCTTGCTGTGCGATTTCCGCTTCGTGGTGGGGGAATATAAGATCGCTCCCGCCGCCATGCAGATCGTACTGCGGTCCAAAGAAGTGTTCAGTAATCGCAGTGTCTTCTATGTGCCAGCCAGGCCGACCGTCTCCGAACGGAGCTTTCCAGACCGGTTCCCCCTGTTTGGAAAACTTCCAAAGACAGAAATCGCCCCGATTCCGTTTTTCGGGATTTTCATCGATACGCGAGGTGCCGTCTTCCGCCTGTAGAACGGTGCGTTTCGCGAGTTTCCCGTAGTCCGGAAACGTCTCGAGGTCGAAGTACCATCCGTCACCTTTTATCTCATACGCATTCCCTTTAGTAATGAGCGTTTGAATCTGACGGATAATCTGCGGGATAAATTTGGTCGCAGGGGCGTACCGGTCGACGGAATCGAGACGGAGTTTTTTTGAAGCGGAGCGGAACGCTTTTATGTATCGAGCGGCGATTATTTTCGCGTCGACTCCTTCGTCATTCGCCCGATTAATAATTTTGTCATCAACATCGGTAATATTGGTTAGGTAGAAAAGCCGTATGTGCTTTGATCGGAGGTACTTCGAAAGGGTATCAAACACCGCGTAGGTACGGGCATTCCCGATGTGAATTTCGTCATATACGGTGGGGCCGCAGACGAAAAGGTGGAGCGGGCGTCCTTTAGGAATCTGAAGATCCTCCTTCACTCCGGAGAGCGTATTGGTAAATCGAATCGCCATAGGAGACAAGCTAAAAAATGTCCTTTCGGAGAAAGATGAGGGGGAGTGTTGCGGTAATCAATGCGATTGCGCCGAAACCGAACCAGAATTCAGCGGGGCGGTGTTCTACCGAGTACACGGAAGTAAAGAGTACGAGGGGGAAGGTGAAAAAGGCAAGTATGGTGAAAATCTGCATCGAACGGTTCATCTTTGCATTCAGAAGCTGCGCATTTGTTGCATCGAGTGATTCGATGACTCCGAGATAGCTTTCAATGTGTTCCCGCACTTTCATTTCATCGCCCATGAGGTCGTCTAAAAACACTTTCGCCCGCGGCCCCCAGAAATCTATTCCCGCGGAGTTTAACGAAGAGAGGACAATTTTCTGCGGTCTTGCGATTAAGTGGTAGTCGAGGAGATCCCGTTTCACATACGAAATGCGTTCGAGCAGTTCGCGTTCTCTCCCGCGGAATACATCGAGGGACGCGGCATGGATATTTTCTTCAATGTGCCGCAGCTGCCGTTCCGAGAATGCAATAATTGATTCGATGAGGTGATAGACAAGCTCCGCAGTCGTGTATCCGAGGATCCGTTCCCGGAATTCAGCGCGCGCCTCAATGAGTCCCATGGTCGTATCAAGCGGTTCGAGCGCTTCGTAGTGAATGGTGTACACCGTGTGCGGAGTGATAAGAAAATCAATTTCCCCCTTGCGGGAAGTTTTGAGGCGTGGGTCGTAGATGGGAAGATGGTAGGTCAGGTAGAGATAATCGTCGTATCGCTCTACTCTCGCGCGGGCGGATTGGGTTAAAAGCTCGTCGAGGATGATTGGATGAAATCGATGCTCCTTTTTCAGAAATGCGATGTCGAGCGGAGTGGGGCTTAATATGTCTACCCACGTTACTTTTTCAGTGAATGTTTTCATCGGCAGTTTTTTGATTTCTTTATACACATACGAATCGCCTAAAAACATTATATAATACTTATGTGGTCCGGTCATTTCACGAACATCTGAAGAGTCCTCTCGTTTCAATCCTCGTGGGATTGGTTTTTGGCGTGTCGCTTCTCATACTCGGCATTGCATACGGGGGTCCTGGTGCATTCACGCCAGTCACTGGCTGGGGAAGCATAAAGCAGGTTGGTGGGAGCGTAGGAATGGGCTTCTCTCCTACCGACCCAAACCCAGGAAGCACCCTCGCAATCAAAGGAAGTGCATCTCTCGGAAGTCAATTTGTCGGAATCACGGCACCGTTCAATAGTCTTATCGTAGAAGGCGATATGGGAGTTGGTACCGCAAATCCGGGTGCGCGCCTCGGTATTCAAAACGGGGGAATTATTATGGGGGGTACTCCGCAGCGCGGGTTTCCAAACGAACGGGTGCCCCAAGGGAATACGGTGAGCGATATGCCAGAGACATACCCCGCGGCGTCGACGCCTATCTCTATCACCATTGGACGGGACGGCCTTCCGCTTGTGGCGTACATGGATGGGACGAACTTGAAACTGATTCAGTGTGCCGATATTACATGTTCTCCACCGCCAACTTCTTCGATTATTACCATTGCAGACGCTGCCATGGGAAGATTCGCCACAATGATGATTGGTTCCGACGGAAACCCCGCAATTGCGTTCCAGGCAGATAATATTGACGAAGACAATGTGCTCTACTTTGCCCACTGTAACGATTCAAAATGCAGTGCCTTGCCGACTATAAAAAAGATTGAAACCGATCTCGACCCGAATATATATGTGGCGGCTGCAGTCGGTACCGATGGGTTCCCAGTAATTGCATACCTTGGGCTCAATAGCTCTGCAGGAGGCGGAAAAACACTTAGTGTTGCGAAATGCGATGATCTTGCGTGTAATAGTGTGAACATCGAAGACGTTGTGGTTCTTAATTCACTTTGCGCAGATTCTTTCGGAGCCCACAACTCAATTGCAATTGGCGTGGATGGCTATCCAACGGTCGTGAGCTACTGTCGCAACAACCCCCGGCATTTCTATTTCGTACATTGCATGAGTAATAGTTGCAGCACGTTCGATCCTCCAATCAAGGTTGATGGAACAAGTGTCGATGTGGGGAAATATGCATCGCTCGCAATCGGGGGCGATGGGCTTCCGGTGATGGCATACTACGATAACGCGATAAACAGCGGAGCCCTCAAGGTTGCGAAATGCCAAACGATCACCTGTGGTACTGACACAAATCCTTTGCTCTCTAGAGTCGTAATTGCGGATACCATTGGTTTTCAGGATGGGCTCCACGCGTCTCTCGCGATCGGAGCAGACGGGTTACCGATTGTGGCATATCGGGTGTTCGACGGTGCGAATACCGGTTACCTCCGTGTAATGAAATGTGGCACTTCGTCTTGTGATGCTCCGCTTAATGGTCCACTCAATCCTGGCGTTGACATTGATAACGTGCCGCCCTCTGGGGGGTATCCCTCTGTCGCAATCGGCGCAGATGGTCTTCCTATCATTGCGTATGTGGGCTTTTCTGGCGTAGATAGAATTCGCGTCATTCACTGCGGCAGCGAGAGCTGTGTTCCATACTGGACACGGCGGTAGTTGGGGACGGAAACTCACAACTCCAAAACAAACAACAACGGGAACATGCAGATATTCCAAAAAAAATGGGTGGCAGTCGGAATCACACTTGGATTATTTTTTGTCGCAAGCGTGGCGATCGGATGGAGTAATCCGGTGCAGAATCCTCCGAACGAACCGCCGCTTCTTTCGGTTGGAAGTACTGGACTTTTTCGTGACAACATCGGCATTGGGACGGGTTCGCCTTTGAGCACCACCACCATTGCCGGAAATCTCTCGGTTGGCGCAAATTTTGTGAATGCAGTTCTTGGGGTAAACGGAGCCGCAATTCAGGGGAGTCTTGGTATTGGCACGCAGTCTCCAATATCCAAAGTTGAAATTGCGGGCGGGGGAATCACGCTTGGAAATAGTTTAGCGTTTGGCTCATGGAATAGCCGTATTCCAATGCAAAACCTCTCTTATAATATCGTTCAGCAAGGGGGACGCGTGGTCGCGATGGCACTCGGAAGTGATGGTCTTCCTATTATCACGTACTACACCGATAGTGAGTTCAATTTTGTAAAATGTCATAATGTCTCCTGTAGTGTTCAGACAAGTTTTCAAATTGATGACAACGCGAACGTCGGCAATTCAAATCCGATTATCATCGGTCCCGACGGGTACCCTATCATCGGATACGACTATGTATGGCAACTCCAAATCGGAGTAAAGATTGTGAAGTGCAATGATCTGACTTGCAATCCCGCGACCAATAGTCAGACAGTTACTGTAGACGACAAAGGATTTAATCCCGCAATTGCTGTTACCCCTGATAACGGGCTTTTTATCGTCTATTATCACGATACAGGTTCCGGAGGAGAACTAGTGGCACGTCATTGTAGTGATCTTTCGTGCTCGCAAGTGCTATCTTCACAGGTTATCGTATCAGGTGCGGTAGGAAATTCTCCGAATCTTGGCTCGACCATCTCTGTGTCGATAGGTTCCGATGGGTTTCCCGTGATCGGTTACCATAACGCAGCGGGTAGTATAGACGATCTTCAGTTTGTAAAGTGCAATGATTTAGATTGTATATCGAATAGCGGACCCTATACCCTTAATCCGTCGTTTGGCGCTTCAGGCGAGGCAAATGCAATGACGATTGGGCAGGATGGTTTGCCAGTGATCGCGGTTACCGGAAATCAAGATGCGGGGAACCTTAAGCAGCCATGGGTTATCAAATGCGGAAATGCGACGTGTTCCAGTTACCAGGCAACCCGGCTTTCACCTCTTGAGAATGCATCGAAGCAAGCGATCACGATTTCTCCTGATGGATTTCCTGCTGTCGCATATTTTGAAGGTACAAATCTCAAATTTGTGAAATGTTTCAGTGACGACTGCTCGGCATATACCGCTACCACGGTTGCTCAATCAGCGAATGTGGCGGGAGGGATTTCACTTACGATCGGCGCTGATGGACTTCCACTTCTCGGCTACAAGAGCAACGAGCTTATACTCATAAGCTGCGGAAACCCACTTTGCAAAAATTATTGGACGCGCCGGTAGCGGGGAGAACCAGCAACTAATAACTTCGAAACCATACACTACGGGAACATGCAGATATTTCGAACAAAAATAATCACCGTCGGGATCGTGCTCGGTGCGCTTTTCATTGCGGGCGTGGCGTTAGGATGGAATGATCCCACTGCAACCCCTCCCCAAGGGGCCGGAGCGCTCAAAGCGGGGACTAATGGGGGAGGACTTAAAAATCGCCAAAACCTCGGAATTAACCTTCTCGCGGGGCAGGAGCCGTCGAGTACCACTACCGT
>ERZ1292623.646-Hain-H51-01um-R1-646-length-36281-cov-6_pt2 | contig 21123 bp, 22 predicted proteins | sample MGYA00564398_ERZ1292623 | MGnify/ENA primary metagenome ERZ1292623 (study PRJEB36523, sample SAMEA6512633) | groundwater metagenome | collected 2019-01-07 | study: AquaDiva: Metagenomics assemblies of 32 groundwater samples | reverse complement strand
AAAAAATAGAAATAGCTAATAAATTTAGTATTAGATTTTCACACATAAATGTGGTATTGTTTTAAATATGAAAAACTCACAAAAAGGTTTCGTTGTGCCATTATTAATAGCAATTATTGCCGTATTAGCCATTGGAGGTGGAGTGTATGTTTATGAGAATAAGAAGGCTGAAGTTCCTACTGCGGTTGATAATACAACACAGCAATCAAATCAAGTTCAACAGCCGACTGTACAAAATAATCCTGTGAACTCACCTGTCCAAAATATCCAGACACCACCTCCAAAAGTTATTCTAGCGACTCCATTATCTCCGGTTAGTATTTCAAGTATTTCAGGACCTATAAAATTGAATGATGGTAAAAGTGGTACATGGACTGTTAATGCATCAGGTCAAAAACCCTTAACTTATGGCGTGATATGGGGAGATGAACCTGAGTGGAAAAATGTATATGGAGGAATGCCTTTATCTTTTATTGCATATAAAAGTAGTCCGAGTTTTTCTCATACGTATTATCGAGTTTCTTCGACGGGAACGACATACACGCCTGCTTTTTTTGTCAAAGATGCACAGGGAATGACAACAAGAAAAGTTTCTCTAGTAAATGTTGGCTTTGCTTCATCTCAAACTCCAATTCCTTATATTGGAAGTATTAATCCTTCTTCTGTTTCAGTAGGAACAACAATCGAGATTAGAGGAAGTAGTTTCAAGGGTTTTGAAGGGGATGTCTACTTCTTCTTTGAAAGAGCAGATGGTAAGAAAATAAGATTGCCGGGTATAGTTTCAGAACAAAAAACAGAAGATGCTACCGGTACACAAATTGCAAAAGTTATAATAAAAGAACCATGCCAGTCGGGTCAGACAATATATGGAGATTATTCTGGCATACCTTATCAATGTGACTACGTACAATTTACCCCTGGAGTCTATAAAGTCTCTACAGAAACGTGGGGAAATAAAAGTAATACAGTCCAGTTTACAGTTGTAGCCTCTAATTTCCAACCATCTGTTACAGTTCTTTACCCTAATATGGGAGAGGTATTAAACAATGGAGGAAGGGATAATATAACGACGGTTCGATGGACTACTTCGAATTTTGGAAATATGAACATTACAATAGGGTTACTTAATAAGAATGGTGATTGGATTAAAACTATTGCTTCAGATATTCCAAATACTGGAAATTATAATTGGAAAATGGATTCAACGATTACTACAGGACAATACAAAATCGCCATAACTTCTCCTCAATCAATGGCCAATGCTATTACTGGGCCAATTGCTTCAGATATATCTGATTTATTTGAAATAAATACAAGATCAATTATTTCAGGTAAAACATTTGTGACTCTTATTTTACCAAACGGTGGAGAAGTCCTTAATGTTGGTGATAAGATAATTATAAAATGGTCAAGCTTGGGTGAAAAATCAACCTCTGCAACTATAAGTTTAAGAAGTAATGCTCGATGCCCATATGGTTACAGTTGTACTCCACTTCCAAATTCCTTCGCTAATATTGCTGAGATCAGTGGGAATGATCTTGAAAAAGGAGAATACGAATGGACTGTTAATAAGTCCAGTGTTGATAGTCATAACAATGGTTATCTAATAGGCATTCTTCTTTCTAAGGATAATCTAGATAATGCAAGTTATGATGATAGTGATTCTGGTTTTACCATAAAATAATACGAATAGTGCAAGTAATATAGTAATGCTATAATATACCCATTATGAACCAAACAAACACAACACCGAAGGATTTCTTCCTTCATTTAGGAGCTACTATTGCATTGTATGCTTCTGCAATTGCTCTTATAAATTTATCATTTAGTATTATAAATTACTGTTTTCCAGATGCTTTAGCGGGATATTTCTATTCAAGTTCAATAGCTTGGCCTATTTCTATGCTCATAGTCCTTGTCCCTATTCTTTATGTATTGGAATGGCTTATAAAAAAGGATATAAGAATGATTCCAGAAAAGAATGAAATCTGGATTCAGAGATGGAGAATATATCTTACTCTTTTCTTGACTGGGGCTGTCATCGCTGGGGATTTGATCACTCTTATAAATACATATTTGAATGGAGAGATTTCTATAAGATTTGTGTATAAATTCCTCGTTATACTTATAGTTCTTGCAATTATATTTGCATATTACATTCTTGAAAAGATAAATAAAGCTCAAAAAACAAAAACAGTATTGATTTATCTAGGAATTATCATTGTATTTATTGCTATCATTTCTGGCTTTATGGTTGTCGGCTCGCCAGGTAAACAAAGAGCAATAAGATTCGATAATCAAAGAGTAAGTGATTTACAGAATATTCAATGGCAAATAGTCAGTCATTGGCAACAAAAAGGCAAATTACCAAATTCACTCGAAGACCTTAAAGATTCTATCTCATATCAAAGTATTCCTATAGATCCAGAAAATAATTCTTCATATGAATATATAGTGAAAGATACAATGAAATTCAGTTTATGTTCTTCATTCTCATTGGATTCGCAGGATAATAAAGGGAAAGGAGATTATAGCTATGGTGGCAATAGGACTTCTCCTAGAATGATGTATCCGATAATTGGCCCAAGTGATAATTGGGATCATAAATCTAGCCATTCATGCTTCGAAAGGACTATAGATCCAGAGAAATACCCTGTATTACCAAAGAATTAAGATGATTTTCGATTTTCCTAAGTAAAATCGATAAGTTATCCACATAAAATAAAGTTTTGATAAAATTTTTGTAAAATAAGCCCTTGTGGACTTGTTTTATATAAGGGTATAATTCCTTCATGACAACGAAAACAAAAAAAATTTACAATTTAGTCGATACAGATCTTTTCCTTGATAATAATGATAGAGAGTATATTTTGAAGATTAGAGATTTACCATCTGATGATAGACCTAGAGAGAAGTTGATTAAAAAAGGTCCAGAAGCTCTGTCTTTAGGAGAATTACTTGCAATCATCTTAAATACAGGAAATAGAACAGAAGATGTATTGGAAATGTCTAATCGCATTATACGTGAATATGGCGAAAAAAGTATCATTGCAGAAAAGAATGCAAAAAAGCTTTCAAAGGAGCTAGACATTCCCGTCATAAAAGCATGTCAAGTCATAGCATGTGGAGAAATCGGTAGAAGATTTTATGAAAAGAATGATTCAGGTTTTGAAGTGATAAGGACGGCAAAAGATGCCTATGAATATTTACAAGATATGCGCAATCTCCCCAAAGAACATTTGCGCGGTATATATCTCAATAGTCATAATCGCATAGTACATGATGAAGTCATATCTATAGGTACTATAAATACAAATATTGTTCATCCGAGAGAAGTTTTCCGTCCGGCTATAGAGTATAGCGCTGCGGCTGTGGTCCTAGCCCACAATCATCCTTCGAATATCGTCACACCCAGTGCCCAAGATATAGAAATCACAAACCAGCTAGTTTCCGCTGGAAAAATATTAGGAATTAATGTTCTTGATCATGTGATTATTACAAAGAGTACCTATATAAGCATAAAAGCAAATTATTAAAATATATGAAAACTTATAATATCATTTCACCATCACTTGTGGGTATACTTTCTGATGATTATCTTTATTTCGAAGGAGTTTCTAGACCGGAAGAAATATATATGATTAGAGATAATAATGAGGACATTTTTCACAAGAATATTGATGTCCTTGAGAAATATTTCAACGATGTTTACAATCTTCTTCTTAGAAAACTCTCAGCTTTTGCCACATTTGAGTATATAACAGATGAAGAAGAGACTAAGCTTCAAGCTCTACTGCAAGAACTCATAAAAGTAAAGAAACTTATAGAAGGTGTTACAAAAAATGCAGAGAAATAAAAAAACTGTATAATGGGGCAGTGAACTATAAAGATTACTTTAAAGCCAAGAAAATAGCCATTGTGGGGCTAGGGCCCCATGGAGAAATGGTTGCCGATATAAAATTCCTATTGAGAAATAGGGCAGATATATCTCTTTTCGATATGCGTAGCGAAAAGCGTTTTAAAGATATTATCTCTGATCTCAATGAAAGTGGATTAGTAAATTATACCTTTGGAGATGTTCCTGCTTCGAGACTTGCCGAAGCACAACTCATTATTATTTCCCCAGAAATTTCCCGCAATTCAAACTTCTTGAAAATAGCTCAAGAAGCCGGAGTTCAGATCGAATATCCTGATACTCTGTTTATGAGGCTTGCTCCACCAGTTACCTTAATAGGAGTTATAGGTGCATGCGGGAAAAGTACTGTTGCACATCTGATCTATAATATGCTTAAAAGATCTTTTATTGATTATGAAGATCAAGGTCTCTTTTTTATTGACCCTGATTCGACAAATGGTGCATTGACTCATTTGAGGAAAATAAAAAAAGGTGATGTTTTAATTGTGCGTATTCCAGAACATCTTTTAGAATATTATCATCAAATGCGCATCAGTCCGCATGTGGCTGTGATTACTTCTCTTACATCTCTTGAAATTCAAGAATTGAAAAGTGCTTTCAAAATTCTTGAATTTCAAACATACAATAACTTCATTGTAGCTCCTGATGAAGTGATCGATATATTGAAATCTAAGGCCCTTTTTGTACCTAAAGCGAAAATGCTTAGAACTCATGGTAAAACTATTCAAAATAGTCCAGATTTCAATATAAACGGTTTCCATGATAGGGAAAATGCTGCTTTAGCTATTCAGACAAGTGAATTATTTAAGGTATCAAGTGATATTTCCCACGGTGTTGTACGCAATTTTATAGGGCTTAGAGGACGTATAGAGTTGGTAAAACGTATTTCTGGTATAGAATACTACAATGATGCAACCTCAACTACACCGAGATCTACCTTAATGGCATTACGCAAACTTTCGACAAACAAAAATATAATTTTGATTTTTGGTGGGGCATATACAGGATATGATTATAGTGAATTGATAAAAAACATTCCACAATATGTGTCTACAGTCATACTTTTACCCGGTAGTGGAACTCTAGGTATTAGAAATGATATTGATGAATTATCTGAAGTGAAATGCGTTCAGGCATTAAATCTTGAAGATGCAGTCGGGAAAGCAAGGGAGAATGCTCGAAGGGGGGATGTTATACTCTTTAGTCCAGGATTCGATGCGGTAGGTGTGGATATTTCTAGGAAGGAGAGAGGAGAAAAATTTGTGAAAATCGTGAGAGGATTCTGAAAAACTGAGACTCGGCACGGGGAGGAAGCCCTACTTTTTTCGCGCTTGCGCGACAAAAAGAGGGACTTCCGACCGCAAGTCGACGAGTCCAGTTTTTCCTAATCCCCACAAATCATACAGGCCACAGAACCATACCAATCCTTACCAGTATAAGAAGCTTGCATAAGTCCGGCCACAGATAAAGCACTATTTGTAGAGATATCGATATCAGTATATTTCTTCACAATCTCTTGGGCCGTCTTTATTTGTTCATTCGAAGCTATCCATCCACTACCACCACTTTTTTCTATTAAAGGAATAAGAATATCCTTTCTCAATGCTGTATGATCGACTATAGCATCGGCTATTGATTGTTCATCTCTTGTATCATCATTGACGAAATTATCGGAAATGGGATGGCATGAAGAAGTCTGTACGATATGTATTTCTATTTTCTTATTTTTAGAATTGAAATATTGGGCAAGGGCTTGAGCTGTCGTTCCAGACGAAGTACCTATAAATACCGCCTGTAGATTCGATATTTCTAGAAGCTCTTGTGCGAGGTTTTCATATCCCTTCAAAGCCGTATCATCTGTACTCTGACGCAATGCCTTTATATCTCCATCTTTTGTCTTTGTAAAAAGGGTTTGTAAAGGACGATCATGTATTGTTATAGAAATATATTGATTTTTGAACCGTTCTAATTTCTTCAATTTTTTTGCAGAGATATGTTGTCCTACAAGGATTTCAAGCCTGATTTTATCTCTTCTTTCTTTATTCAATTTTTCAATATAAAAACAAGAAGCCAGAGCCGCATTTCCTGAAGATGAAATAGCGAAATGTTTACAGTCCTGACCTATATAATTATCAATCATAAAGGGTATAGATCTGCCTTTATGAGATCCATAAGGGTGTAGATCCTCTCTTTTAAAATATAGATTTTTGACACCTAGGTTTTCTGCCAAAACATCATATTTCTCATTATTTGTTAACATATTGATATAATACAATGTTTTAGGTAGTATTAGAAGGTGTTATATTATTTGTATGTATTTCCAATCAATTAAAAAAATGAAATCAATTTGCCAAGAATGTAAAAACGATATAGATCTTTCCCGTTATCCATCTGTAAGGGAAGGTACGGTCATAGAATGCAACCATTGTGGAATTACCTTGCTTGCTAAGAAAATAGATGGTGAGAATCTCTCTACCGAGATAGTTGACGAAGGGAAATAATTATTTGAGATTCTTTACTGTCTCTTCAATCATATTCCTAAAACCATGAGATCCGAGAAAGGCTATCACATCGCCTTTCTTAGTATTTTCTATTAGATATTTCACCAGTTTTTCATCATCTTCAATATATCTAGTATCTTTATGAGTCTTTCCTATGATATCTGCTAATTCATTTCCTTCTATAGGTTTTTCTATTTCGTTTTCTGATACTTTCAATTTTGTTAATCTAGGAATAATTACTGTATCTGCATTTCTGAAAGCATTATCATATTTAATAATTGATTCCCTCTGACGACCTCCACTATTCGGTTCGAAAATTGCAATAATTTTTCCATTATAGATTTTCCTTAAATTTTCCAAAACAGAAGAAGCCTTTTCAGGTGAATGAGCAATATCATCAAAGACTGTTATTTTACCCTCAAATCTTTTTTCCAATCTTCTTTTTAATCCTTTAAATTTCGCTATGGCATTTACAATCACTTTTTCTTCTATACCGATCTCTCTAGCCATAGCGAAACAGCCCGTAATATTTTCGGCTTGAAATATACCGATCATCGGTGAATGAATTTTAATTCCATTTATCTTAAAATCTAAACCATCTTTTGTTTGTATTACATTAGTATAGACATAATCAGCATTTTTCTTTCCATACCAAATTGCTTTCTTTACCATTTCTCTTACCTTTTTATTATCCTTATTTGCAATTATAAATTTTGTTTTTGAAATAAGCTTTTTGAAAACATTGAAATAACTTTTTTCAGTAGGATATAGATCAGCATGATCCCATGATATAGCTGTGAGTAAAAGGTGAGTGGGCTTGTAGTAGACGAATTTGGGAGTATTGTCTGTAGGTGAACTCTTATATTCATCTCCTTCGAATACGCTGTATTTACTATCTGTAAGCTTCGCTGAAGCTTTATGAGAAAGAGAGACACCACCAAACATATATGAAGGATCTTTTTTGGCTTCTTGTAAAATGAAAGAAAGTAAGGCTGAAGATGAAGTCTTTCCCCATGTACCCGTTGCAACTATTGATTTCTCTTTTACAAAAAATTTTCCTATGGCTTTAGCAAAAGAATAGATCGGAATATTATTTTCTTTAATATAATTCGTCTCTGGATTTCCTGTCCCAGATGCAGTCCCTATAATAGCAAGATCTGGCTTACCAATATTCTCCGGATGCCAGCCAGCATAAAAGGGGATTTTATGTTTTTCTAATTCTGTAGAAACAGGAGGAAAGAAGCCCTTATCAGAGCCTGTAACTTTCCATCCTTTGTCTTTGAAAGCGATAGCCAGAGCGCTAGTAGCTACTCCGCAAATGCCTATGATGTGTATGTGTTGGGGTTTATTTTTCATTTTTTCTTGAATTTCTTCGCTAGTTTATCCAAATCACCGAAGAAGACTCTTCCTTCAGCTACATCTCTTTCAGATCTAAGCACAGCTTCAACAGCTTCATTTTCTTGAAACTTAGCTATAGCTTTTCTTACAACTTCTGCTTTATTAGTGTAATTTCCCAATCTTATAATGATACCATATCTATAAATACGGCTATATTGACATATTAATGAATATAATATATATTACTGACCAGCAAAACAAGATCATTTCAAATTTATTTTTCGAATTTCGCCACAGCAGAAAGTGGCTCTAGAAATAGGGCAATTCTCTGCTGTGGCGAAACATCGTCTGCTTGATAAACTTCACAATCCGTGAAGAACAAGACTAGAGTGGTGCATTAGCCGGCAAAAAACAAGATGAGCGAAAGAAATCAAACGGTGGCTGCCCAGACGGCACTGGTAAATTCGATCGATTGGGACAAGGTTGACCTTCAGTTGATCGTTGAGGCGGGAAATCGAGGTCGACTCGGTCGACCTCTTACAATTTGGCTCGCCGCGAGGGCTTGGGAGGGGGTCAAGGTTGTGCAGGCGCCAGAAGGGTCGAAACCAGTCACACTTAAATGTGTGGACATCTTCGACGGTAAGAGTTTCCTCGAAGGGAAAGAATTCATGCGACTAGCCAGGTTAGTTCCTGGAGCCATGAATGGCGGCACCAAAGCATTCGAGTATTACTTGAGAGAAGGACACTGGAATGAACTGCCAGATGATGCCAGTGTTATTGTGTTCGTAGACACCGAGTTTGACTCGGGCGACGATCGTTGTGTGCGGTGCCTCTGTCGGGATGGTCCGAGGTGGTGTCGGGACTTCCTTTGGGTAGCCTACAGGTTCCGCTCCTCTTGTCGCGTCGCTGTCCTCGCAAGCCCTCTGGGCTCTGAGGCTAAGGCCTCTTAGACCCTCTGACCTTAGTCCTCAGATCCTGCATTTACCAAAGTACGAAAGTATGGAGGTGGATGCAGGATTTTTTAATTATGCTAATCTAAACACGGTAGTAGGTGAATATGTTGTAGATTTTGTTTACATTTAGTAAATAGGGTTTTCAACCACCGAAACCAGTATCCATACATTGAGAATATTTAGGATTATATTTACAAAATGTAAGTAAGGTTCTGAATAGAGTGGTGTATGAAGACACTTCATAAAAAATGAAGATACTTGGTGCATTTTACTACGAAATTATGATTTCAAATTCGATTCAACCCTGAGAGTATTCGATGGGTGGTGGTATAGAAGGTAGAATGTACATTTGACTCGGGCGACAATCGCTATGTGCAGTACCTCTATCGGGGTGGTGCGAGGTGGTATCGGTACTGCGATTGGGTAGGCTTCGGGTTCTTCTCCAATTGTGGCGTGGCTGTCCTCGCAACTCTCTTCATTTCTCCCCTGCTTTGGCAGGAGAGTTTTCTTTTGGTAAGATTTAACTTACGATTTCTTTTCTCTATTAAGCTGTTCATGCCATCCACCCAAATTTCTACCTATCTCATACAATGGAGTAGATATAGTAACATATTTGTTTTCATCCAATCCATCCGTTTCCCATAGAACCATAAGTAATATTTTCACAGTGTCAAGTTTTCGTATAGCTATTTTAACATAAGGAACTTTCTCTGATTTAGAAGAAAATCCAGCAGAAGATATCATCTCTATCATTTCAATAAATATTCTGTCTATCACATTACCTAGTGAATACCTTTGAGTTTTGGGAATTATATTATGATATTCATTCCATACTTTATATACATTCTTCATTTTCTCAAGCACTGGTAAAATTGTCGGGGGGGGTAACATCATAGTTATGAATCATATTAAATTCTTTCATACTTACGACTCTATCATTTCTGTAGAGAATTTGCTACAGGCATGGAAAGAATTCAGAAAAGGTAAAAGCAAAAGAATAGATGTACAAGAATTTCATTTGCATTTAATGGATAATATCCTAGACCTTCATTTTGAATTAAAAACCAAAACATATACTCATGATAATTACCAACATTTCAAAATAGCCGATCCAAAACCAAGAGATATACATAAAGCTACCGTTCGAGATAGATTACTCCACCATGCTATTTATCGAATCCTATATCCAGTATTTGATAAAAAATTTATTTATGATTCATATTCTTGTAGGAATAATAAAGGAACCCATAGAGCAATCAATAGATTTCAAAGATTTGTATGGAAAGTATCGAAAAATAATAATAGAATATGCTGGATTCTAAAATGTAATATTATAACTATCCAATCATATTCAGGATTACTAAGACATGGAAATACCTATAAATTACAAAATATAATTGAAGAATTGTCTTTATCTGATTGACACATACCCTATAAAGATTGTCTAGAAAAAACTTTATCAAAAATTCATTCTTTTTTTATCAGGATTTCATTTCGTTTTGATATGGTTCTTGAATGAGAAAAGGTCAATCATCTCAAATAAATGAAATAGTTGAGAGAGTTAATAGAAATAAAACAGGAATCTTTAAAAGAGATTCTGAATTAATTGTTATATTACCTGATACTATAGCTGAAGTTATAGGTAGTTATCATATCTATATTTCTGAATTTATAATCGCAAAGGTGAAAGGGAAGATAAAGGTATATAAAGGTCATCCAAAAATCACTGATGAGGTTCTATATAAGATTCCTAAAAATCTTTCCGATCCCAATGAAATCCTTAAAGATATAAGAAAAGAAGAAAAAAGGGAATATTTATTTATAAATGTTGATCCCTTACATCAAATCGTTGTGGAAGTCGAAAGGAAGCCAAGTGGCCTTAGTGAAATAAATACTATATTTGATTCAGACTTCAACGAACTAAAACGGCTGGAAGGTAAACTTCCAACCGTTTATAGCTCTGGCGATACCCCAATTTCTCGCATGCATGCCTCTCAATGAGAGCGCTGGGCGGGGATTTTCCAGTCTTCAGATATGTAATGATATATTAACAAAACTATATTTATTTTGCAATATGATGAATATCTTTACACACCCAAAACCCCCTTAACCTTTTCAATATCATTTGACCACTCTTTACCATCAAACCATTCTATTCCTGAAAATTGCAATTTATAGATATCATTTGGGCGCTGAAGTGAACCTAGATATACATATTTGAGTCCTAGGGTTTGAGCTTCTGCTATAGTCTTAGTCATCATGATAAGTCCCATATCCTTCAATGCTTTTTCTAAATCATAAAATGGATAACAATAATGCAGTATTGAAGAATTTTCATAACAAATAACGAAGCCGAGATTTGAGAATGAAAAGAGGGTATTGAAATTATGTGGAGTAGTGATTAATTCTTTTATTTTATTTGCAGAAAAAGCACCATCTGATTTTTTATCATAAAAATCCTTTGCCATTTTTCCTATTTCCCAAGAATATCCTGAATATGGTATTGTATATTTTTCTATTAAGACTTTCTCACCTTTTCGTAAAATGCGTCTATTTTCGCTTGAAAGTTCGAATTTATTTAAATTGATTCTTACGCTTCGGGTCTGATGCATCATACCTTTCGCGATACGGGTAAAGACGAAGCCATTATCATACATGCGAGAGATAGTCTCTGCTGATTCATCTATTATTTTCTCCTCTTTCCATTTTAGATATTTCATATTGTTATAGTTAGCAAAATGTGCGAGCCTACGGGGAGGAAGCCTTATTTTTTGCCTAGCAATATTTTTATATTGCGTAGCAAAAAAAAGAACTTCCGACCGCAAGTAGGCGAGCCATTTTGCTTTAATGCAAAGCTAACCATACTCCAAAAATTACAAAGATAAAATGAATCATCCAGAAACGCATAATGGTTTTCTCTTCACTCCAGCCGAGTATTTCAAAATGATGATGTATTGGGGCCATCTTAAATATTCTACGACCTAGAATATATCTTCCTGCTATTTGTATAAGGACGGTTATGGCTTCGACATAAAATAGAAATCCGAGAAAGAATATAGACCCTATTTCACCTATAGCTAAAGTGTTTACAGCGAAGAGCGCTCCGAGACCAAGAGATCCGACATCACCCATCATAAATCTCGCAGGTTTTATATTGAAATATGTATATGCTACTAAAGCCCCGACTGTGGTAGCATTGAGTATTGCTATTTCTCCAAATCCGTTGATCCAGCTTAAAAGGGTAAGAGCACTGAAAGAAGAAATGAGCATGCCTCCTGCAAGTCCATCCATACCATCGGCTATATTTACGGCATTTGCAGTAAACATCACTATGAAAATAATAATAGGGATAATGAACCATCCGATGAAAATATCTATTCCATATGGAAGATAAATATAATGCCATGCTGGACCAAGCTTTTCATAAATCCACCATGCTGTTATGGAGCCTGCAATAAATTGTAAAAGAAGCTTCTCATGAACATGAACGCCTTTATTCGTACGTGAACCGACCCAGACAGAAATGCGTCTAAAGACAGACCATGGCAAGGTAATGATATACCATATACGCATTTTCAATTCTCTATGAACGCGGATAAGATTTAAGACCTGTGAAAGTTTCCTCGAGCGCCTCTCACCTCCAAATACACTCAGCAAATCATCAACACCCCCGAGAAGAGCAGATAGAAGCATGACGCCAATAGGTACCCATGTGAAGCTTCTGGACCAGTTGAAAAAGAATGTAATGAAGGCTACAGTGATTATTATAAGCAAACCACCCATGACCGGAGTCTCACCTTTATTTTTTCTTGAATCAATATTCGAAAGTTCTCTTTTTGATCCTTTTATTATATTTAGTTTATAAAGAGTTTTAATGAGAAGAGGAGACCATAGAAAGGCAACAAAACAAGAAAAAAGGGCAAAACCCAGAATATAGGCAAAGTCAGCTGTACCCTGAAGAATGCTTATCATAAGCCTAGATTAGCATAAAAAAGGTAAAGTGCGAAGCTTGGTCTGATTTTTCTTTGCATTTACGAAAGTATAGTTTTCTTCACCAGTTTTATCATTTTCAATCCAGCGTTGTTCCACAAGAGGTCTTTCAAGAGAGAGAATATCGATTCTTCCTTCATGTATTCCATGCCCGTATTCTCCATCTGTCGGCCAAGCAGTAGCGTGGATATAATGAAGAACAATTGGTAAGAAATTTTGATATTCGATTTGATAAATAAATAAAATATGATCTCTATTACCATTATTTAATCCATTGGTCATAGTGATAATATCTCCGACTTGTGCATTTTTTATAGGAATAACTTTACTATTTTTATCATATGCAAATGTCTTCACATCGGTGTTTTCCACAGGCCTTATCTTCGATTTTATTTTTCCGATTATTCCTTTACTAAAAGGGAAGTGTAAATGCCTATCGAGTCCACCTTTTTTCTTACTCAGACTTTCTTCATTCAATAAATAATAAACAAAAGCCGAACAATCAATACCTATATCATTATCCACAAGAAATCTCTTAAGACTTTCAGAATCAAATGATTTCATATCAACCCCTTGCTCTAAAGCTTTATTTTTTATTTCTTCGAAAATATCTTTAGGACTACCTTTACCTATTTCCACTCGCAGACCAGCTCTTCTACCATAATGTTTATTATTGAAATAGGGAATAGAACACACTGTATTTCCTATATGGAAATTTTTGTATTGATCTATCATTTCTAGAGTTCTATCTGATATTATCTTTGTGTTCATGGTTCCAAAACTATTTCCAAAATCTTTTTCCCTTCCTTATTAAACTTATTATGTGTTTCCATTATACCTCTTTCACTCTGAATTCTGAAAAGATCTGCATTTGGTTTCGTATTTGAATATTTTATTACTTTAAATCTGGCATTTATAATTTCTTGTATATCAATATTCATAATCTTTTTTGTAACCCTTTGCAATATTTGTGCACCATCATTTATGGGTATTATAGATTCTTTTATAGGTAAATTAAGTAATGAAGAAATATGTGCTTCGAATATATTTATTCCTCTTACGTCATTTTTTCTAATTATATTTTGTAATTCTGATTCATATGTAGTCGATGCTGGTTGGCGGGCGTTTATTTCTATAAGATAAAGCATATCTCTTTTTTCATCGTATACTATATCTATTCCGAAAAGCCCTATCCAACCATCCTCTCTCATTTTCTTGGCGATTGTTTCTGCTATGTTTCGGAATTGTTCTATTTGTTTCTCACTAAGTATGGTATGTGGAAGGCTCCAATCATTACCGATAGTACTGAAAGGATTTTCTGTAAAGGGTAGTATGCCCGTGATTTGATAGCTTATATTTCCAAGAAGAATCGAATCTTTCGTCACAACAATATTTATTGTAAACATTGGTCCTTTTATGAAGTCAGTTATTCTAGCTTCACGATGTGGAAATTTCTCTTGAAAAACTTTCAATTCGTTTTCATTTTTAATGAGTATGGTTCCTTCGCCTGTATGTCCATGTGACCATTGAAGTATGAAAGGTTTATTTTCCCATTTCACATTTTTTATAATAGAAATAGAATGAGGGGGTAGAAGCGATGCAAGCTCATCGAGCCATGAAATCTGGCTTATTTTATTTTCGATTTTTTCTCCAAGCTCTGCACTGGGATTCAATAATATCCATTCTTTTTCTTTGCAGAATTTTTCTATATGAATTGTATTTTTGAAAACAATAATCTCTGCTTTTAATTTATTAATTATTTCTTCTACTTCAGGTAATATAAGGATTTCATAAGTATCTAGTATTTCATCTTTCTTAATTAAATAAATATTTTCTGTATATTTCTTCTTCATTTCTAAAGAATAAGGGCTTTCATTTGTAATAATGAAATAATCACCTATAGGCTCTTTTCCTAAAGCCCTTTCTATATCTCTGGCTATATATACTATACGACTTGCCATATAGATAGTGTAGTATATTATAGCTATATGTCTACTTTTTATGTTATAGCCACGCCAATAGGGAATCTTGAGGATATTACCTTAAGAGCTATTCGTATTCTAAAAGAGGTGGATATTGTACTATGCGAAGATACTCGAGTGACGAAAAGACTCTTCGAGCGCCATGGTATTTCTACACCTCTGCTAAGCTATCATGTGAAAAGTGGTGAAGCAAAAGTAAACCTTATTCTAGAGAAAATTTCCGAAAGTAAAAACATAGCCTTAGTCACAGATGCAGGAACCCCCGGGATTTCTGATCCCGGATCTCTACTTATATCGAAAATCAGAGAGACATATCCAGAACTTTCCATAATCTCTATTCCCGGCCCGTCTGCTTTGACAGGAGCTTTATCTATCTCCGGAGTACCTATTCATGAATTTATTTTTTTAGGTTTTATGCCACATAAAAAGGGTAGAGAGACTTTATTTAAAGAAATTGCTGAATCGAAAAGAACTTTTGTTTTTTATGAAAGTACACATAGGATTTTGAAGACTCTCGAATCGTTGAAGAATGTCAATAGGAAAGTGACTATAGTAAGGGAGCTTACGAAAATATATGAAGAAATACTTCAGGGTTCTGCAGATGAGATTTTGAAAATATTGACAGGTACTCCAGAGAAACAGAAAGGGGAATTTGTGGTTATTGTTTCGGAATAGGGATTGAAATAAAAAAAGCCGCCAAGTTGTAAGCTTGTGGCTGTGTTAGCTAAGATAATCTTCCCATGCTAATCTCTTATACTCCTTCATGGAGTCTTTCGAAAAGATTAAATCTTTTTCTAGTGTCGACAATTCTACTTTATCTGTTCCACTAGAGAATTCCATTATTTGGCCATTTCTGACCAATTGAGGATTAGGGAATTCTATCGTCCTATTTTTCACAAGGCTTTGTGCTATTGGAATGATGGAATTTTTATCCTCCCCTTTCCTCACACGAATCAGCCATGTATATTCGATGCTTATGGCTACCGCCTTCCCCCACTTGTACTTTGGAGTTAAGCTTTTTACTACCCCGATAAATTCGTCACCGATCCCATTCCTATACTTTATACAAGTTTCAGAAGAGGTAAACGGTGCGAAATCATTTTTTGTGATTCTTGTTATGATTTTCATACCGTTTGTACGATTTTCTAGCATAATGTTATCATTTAAGTGTATAATTACAACAATTAATTTAAATCATTAAAAAATATGTCAAAACGGCAATGGCTATGTGTACTTGGAGTCTGGGTGATGGTTTTCCTTTTCCTAGGTGTGCCTTCTTTTTGGCATAAGATTTTTGCTTTAATTTCTGGGATAATTATTATCTTTATTTCATACAACCTTCCTTCGGAAGAGAGATCAAATACTTCTTACAGTAGTTCTACATTTGTCGAAAATAATAAAATAGATACACCTAAATAGAAGAATGAAATATTACGCCATTGGTTTTACATTTGTTCTAAGTCTTGCTTTACTCTTTATAAGTGGTTTCTTTTATCCTTATAAAAAAGAAACATACTCAACAGACTTCAAAGTATTAGCTACAGTCATTGTACCTACTCCTTTTGTTGTTACTCATTTGAAAACTCCCGAACCATTGAAAGCAATATATATGTCTAGCTGGGTTGCGGGAAATCAAAAATTTCGAGATAGTCTTGTAAATATTATAGATAATACAGAATTAAATGCTGTTGTTATCGATATAAAGGATTATACTGGTCGTATCAGTTTCCTGACTGAAAATCCGAAATTAAAGAAGATTGGTTCTGCTGAAAATCGTATTCCTGATATTAAAGAATTTATAGGCAAACTTCATGAAAAAGGAATTTATGTTATCGGTAGAATTTCTGTTTTCCAAGATTCATATTTGGTAAATAGGCAACCAGAATATGCAGTAAAGACGAAATCGGGCGAAGTCTGGAAAGATTTCAAAAGTGTAAAGTGGCTTGATGCTGGTGCTATGCCTGTATGGGAATACATCGTTTCTATCGGTAGGGAAGCACATTCTCTCGGATTTGATGAATTAAATTTTGATTATATTCGTTTTCCTTCAGATGGTAATATGAATGATATTTCATATCCGTTCAGTGAAGGGAAAATAAAAGCGGATGTATTAAATGATTTCTTTGCATACATAGATATGTCTTTTCATAAAGATGATATTCCGATTTCTGCTGATTTATTTGGCATGACTACATCAAATAAAGATGATCTTGGTATTGGGCAAATCTTAGAAAATGCTTTATCGCATTTTGATTATGTTTCTCCTATGGTTTATCCATCTCATTATCCTCCAAATTTTAATGGCTGGGCAAATCCCGCTTCCAAACCATATGAAGTGGTAAGCTATGCTCTTTCAAAAGGAAAAGAAAAAGCGATTATGGCAAGCACCACTTCTTCGAAGATCCGTCCATGGTTACAAGATTTCAGTATAAATAGTACTCCATACAATGCTCAAATGGTTCGCGCTCAGATACAAGCGACTTATGATGTGGGTTTTACCAGCTGGATGCTATGGAGTGCCGCAAATACATATACCGTCTCTGCTCTAGAAACCACTAATCCACAGTGATTGACTAACCTCATATACATATCCACTTTTAAATTTTAATGCTAAAATATAGATTAAATATTCTCTATAATTTTTATGAATGAAGAAAGAATAACATATTTTGCTCAGACTGATTCTAGAAATAAAAAAGTAACATTTGGTATTAAAGCTAAAGATCGCACTAAACATGTGTATGTTATAGGAAAGACAGGTATGGGGAAATCGACCGTACTTGAAAATATGGCGGTGCAGGATATTAAAAATGGTGAAGGAATGGCCTTCATCGATCCGCACGGAAAGACAGCCGAACTTCTTTTAGAATATGTACCCGAACATAGAATAAAAGATATAGTATATATTGCTCCCTTTGATACTGAATATCCAATATCTTTCAATGTATTAGAAAGTGTAGATCCTGATAAGAAGCATCTTGTTGTATCTGGACTTATGAGTACATTCAAGAAGATTTGGCAAGACGCATGGTCAGCACGTATGGAATATATCCTTACAAATACCTTGCTTGCACTTCTAGAGTATCCAGATGCTACACTTCTTGGGGTAAATAGAATGCTTTCTGATAAGGAATTTAGAAAGCAGGTTGTCTCTCATGTCACAGATCCTTCAGTAAAAAGTTTTTGGACTCAAGAATTTGCAAGCTATACAGAAAGAATGGCTGCAGAAGCTGTGCCGGCAATTCAGAATAAAATAGGGCAATTTACTGCCAGTGCTCTTATAAGGAATATGATCGGTCAACCGAAATCATCTTTTAATATCAGAGAGATGATGGATCAGAGTAAAATTTTAATTATAAACCTTTCAAAGGGTCGCATAGGAGAATCAAATGCAAATCTTCTAGGAGGAATGCTTATCACGAAAATATACCTTGCAGCACTTTCGCGCGCTGATATTCCTGATCGAACTCTGAAAACATTACCAAATTTCTATCTTTATGTAGATGAATTCCAATCTTTTGCAAATGAAAGCTTCGCTGATATTCTATCAGAAGCTAGAAAATATAAATTAAATTTAACAATAGCCCATCAGTATATAGAACAGATGGAAGAGGAAGTAAGAGCCGCAGTCTTTGGTAACGTTGGTACTATGATAGTCTTTCGAGTCGGTGCATATGATGCTGAAGTGCTGGAAAAAGAATTTGCTCCACAATTCACCGCAGAAGATCTTGTAAATCTAGGTATGTATCAAATATATTTGAAATTGATGATAGATGAAGTAAGTTCACAGCCATTTTCAGCTGTGACAATACCTCCAATAGCGAAGCCAGAACATTCTAGTGTAGATAAAGTCATAGAAAGTTCTCGTGCACAGTTTGCATATAAACGTGAAGATATAGAGAAATCAATTGCTGATTGGCATATACCCATAAAGCCTCCACAAAAGCCAGTTCAGCATCAATCACAACAATCACAACCCTCACAGCATCAGCCATCTCAACAGCCCCATCCTCAATCCCCACCCCATCCAGAAATTCATTCACCAGTTGTTATACAGAAGCAACATTCAATAGAGATAAAACCAGAACATATAAAATCTCAAATTGCACAGATAAAGCCAGTACCACTTAGCGCACTTGCTCCTAAGGATAATCATAGGAATAATCAGAAAGAGCCAACCCCCCAAAGAGTGAATGAATTGAAAAATGCCCTTGCATCAGTTCTTAATTCTCATAAACGAGAATCTAAGCCACAATCAGAACAGAAAACAGAACAAAAAATAGAGAAAAAGTCAGAACCTAAGCCAGAAATAAAAGAAATACCAGAGGATGTACTTCGCGATGTACTTAAGGTAGAGTAATACCATGGAACAAATAAAACCAAAGAAAATCCTTATATTTTCTCTTGTTTATTATCCTCGTTTTATCGGCGGGGCGGAAGTTGCTATAAAAGAAATAACAGATAGAATTCCTAAAGAAGAAATAGAATTTGACATAATTGCCTTGAGGAAAAATTCTATATTTTTCATATTATGGAAATTCCTTTTTCCATTCTATGCTTTTATAAAAGCTCTATATTTACATAGAAAAAATAAATATGATGCAATATGGTCTATGATGGCAAGTTATGCAGGATTTGCTGGATTCTTATTTAAGAAAATTTATCCAGAGATTCCGTTTATTCTCTCTATTCAAGAAGGAGAAAATTTTAGGAAAAGAGAAGGAATGTTCAATTTTCTATTTAGAAAGATATTTTCAAATGCAGATCATATTCAAGTTATTTCAAAATTCCTTTCTGATTGGTCTTTATATATGGGGGCAAAATGTCCAATAACCATAGTACCAAACGGTGTTGACCTTGATTTATTTTCAAAAAGAGATTTGGAAAAAGAAAATAAATTAAAAGCTAATTTCAATAAAAAAGAAAATGATATTTTTCTCATCACCACATCGCGCCTTGTGGTGAAGAATGCAGTCGAGGACATCATAGACGCACTCTCATATCTTCCTGAAAATGTGAAATCTCTAATTCTAGGCCAAGGATATCAAGAGGAGGAATTGAAAGAAAAAGTAGAAAATTTGAAATTAAAAGATCGTGTCCATTTTCTTGGTTTCGTTCCTCATAAAGATATGCCACAATATTTACATATCTCTGATATTTTCATTCGTCCATCTCTTTCTGAAGGTTTCGGAAATTCATATATAGAAGCTATGGCAGCTGGAATTCCTGTCATAGCTACACCAGTCGGAGGTATTGTCGATTTCCTACGTGACGGTGAGACAGGGCTTTTCTGTGAAGTTCAAAATCCTAGAAGCATAGTTCAGAAAATTGAGAAACTTATAAAGGATAAAGAATCTAGAGATTATATTGTACAAAATGCTATAAAAATGGTTAAAGAAAAATATGATTGGAATATCATTGCTAATGATATGAAAAATAATGTATTCTTAAAGACAATATGAAAATCCTTATTTCCACAGGAATATATCCACCAGATATTGGAGGTTCAGCACAATATGCTAGAAACCTTTATGAAACATGGAAAAGACAAGGTCATGAGGTCAAGGTTGCCGCATATAGATGGGAAAGGGCATTTCCTCAATTTCTTAGACATTTTCTTTTCTTTTTGAAAATTATCAGAAAGGGTTGGAATGCAGATCTAATTCTTGTTCTCGATACCTGGAGTGCAGCAGTGCCCACGATGTTTGCTTGTTCTCTTTTAAGAAAGAAATATATTATCCGCACTGGAGGTGATTTCCTATGGGAAAGCTATGTAGAAAGGACTGGTGATTTAGTCCTTTTCAAAGACTTCTATAGTTCATGTTTAAATAAACTTTCAAGAAAGGAGAAGCTAGTATATAAGCTAGGTGGTGATTCTTTAAGAAAGGCTAGTCTAGTCATTTTCAGTACTGAATGGCAAAGGAGAATATTTGAGAAAGAATATAAATTAAATCCCAATAAAAGTAGAATTGTGGAGAATTTCTGTGGTCCAAGAAAGGCGCAAGAAGATCCTGATGAAAGGGTATTTATTGCCGGTACCCGTGAATTGAAATGGAAAAATATCGATGCATTGAAAAAAGCTTTTAAAATCGCTCAAGAGGAATTAAAAATAAAAGGTTTACCAGATATAGAATTCGACACATCAAAAGCCCTTTATGATAGTTTCCAAGAAAGAATTCATAGAGCTTATGCTGTTATCTTAGTTTCTCTTGGAGATATAAGTCCAAATTTAATCTTCGATGCTATACGTGCTGGTACGCCATTTATATTGACAAAGGAAAACGGTATAACAGAAAGGGTAAAAGAATGTGCTATATTTGTCGATCCAACTAGTGAAAAAGATATTATAGAAAAGATAATGTGGATATCTGATCCTAAGAACCGTTCTATACAAGCAGAAAAAATAAAGAGATTTAATTGGGTGCACACATGGGAGGATATTG
>ERZ1292623.1640-Hain-H51-01um-R1-1640-length-21129-cov-10_pt1 | contig 21129 bp, 37 predicted proteins | sample MGYA00564398_ERZ1292623 | MGnify/ENA primary metagenome ERZ1292623 (study PRJEB36523, sample SAMEA6512633) | groundwater metagenome | collected 2019-01-07 | study: AquaDiva: Metagenomics assemblies of 32 groundwater samples | reverse complement strand
GCGGCGCGGGAAGTGGTGTTTACTGGCAGATAATCGTATTGAGAGGAGGAGGCGAGGACAGTGACGGTGAGGTTGGAGAATGTGCCGGTGGTGGCGGTGATTGTGCCGGCCATATCTAAATTCTTCCATCTCAAACTCGTTGTGCCAAGATTAGTAGTGTTATCTGTGGCTGGAGTAACGTCAGTGATTGAAGAATTGTTGGGGCTTAGCCGTGTACCAAGGAAATCATCCCAGTAATTCTCGGTATAGCGGCCAAGGCTTTGTTTAGCTATCCGGCTATCTATTTTTTTATTCCAGAGATAATTACCCAACAAACCGGCGGAAAAAACTGTTATTGCCAACAATGCGTAGAGTAGATATTTTTTCATACTTTATTGGTTAGAACTTGGGAGAAAAGTTACAGTCGTTGTTCCGGCGGATTGTTGCAGTTCAGCCATACAATGTCGGAAGTTATCTACATTTATTTTAAATTGTCTGACATCAGATAAGTTTACCATCGCAATTCCGACATCACCATCAATAGAAGCTCCATCTTCCAAGTCAACTATCTCCACATAATCCCAACGAGAAGCCAGATTTTTAGAGGTAGTAACAAATTTACCTTGAGCATTCACTATATTAGTTACCTCGTCCAAATTAGAACAAGCAAACTTTATTGTCCCTGTAGTAGAGGAAGCCGCTATTGCAACAGCGATAAGCTGAAAATCATTTACCGACATAGGAAATGAGGTGGTAGAAACTTCTACCGCGTTAAAAACAAACCTTTCCTTCTCGTTGGTACGACCTCCTCCTCCTAGATTATCTATTTGAGTTCCGCCCGCCAAAACTGTTAAAAATGCCGCGATGCCTAGTAACCATTTTTTCATATAATAATTATTAAATAACCTGTCTTTACCCGCCCGTAGACGGGCAAAGCAGACTTTTTAATCCATTTAGTCAGCGTCTCGTAATGAATACATTTCAACCGTGCTTGTGTTGTTGCTTACTCTGGTGAAAGTTACTCTGCGATAATCAGCTCCTGACCATATATCCGCGTTTTCGGCGGTGGTAGAAGGCGAAGCTAACAGAACATTTCCTAAGCCGGAATAAATCAATGACGCGCCCTCGGTTGTGGAAGCATTAAGCATTAGGAATGTGTGAGATTTGCCTACCGCGCTCAAACAAGCCGAGAACATCGTAGAAGTTCCCGCAAAGATAACATCATTTACAGGGGACAAACCGGTGCTAGAAGCGTTTATGTTGATAAACGAACTATCACAGATTTGAGCGGCTGTAATGGTGGTGGTTGGAACTAAGATGGCGATAGTTGTAGAAGCTCCACCGATAGTGGTAGAGGCCGCAGATAAACCCCCATCAAGATAAGTAGTTCCATCTACTTCCAAATCACCGTACTCATACAGTGAGTTTACAGCTTGCCAATCATCAGAGGCGGTTAAGCTAGTCGGTTCAGTAGATAAAGTTCCGCCCAAATTACCACCTTGTAATTGTCCAAAAAGCATTTCTGCTACTTTGGATTCCACCCTATCCCAACTAAACTCGGAACCAGCTCTAACAAAGTTAGCAACAGCTACCAATGAAAGCACACCAACCAAACCAAATAGGATTTTATTCTGTAATTTCAATTTTTTCATAATCCTTTTAGGTTAATTAAACTGTGCCATTTGAAGCTCTTAGGCCAACATAGTCCTGACAACCAATAACTTCTCTGAACTCGCCCTTATAAATATACGCGTTATTGCGTTGATATTGATAAGGAACCAAATCGGTGCTTAATCCTTGTCGGACATAGCGGGTCATAGCGTGATTTTGAGCCAATAAGTACCAATAGGCATTAGCGCCAGATACTCCTGAAGCAAGCTGGGAAAGATGAGGCGAGCAAGCCACATAAATACCAAACTTAGTCAAGAACACATTTGGTTCGTTATTAGCGGTGTTAGGTCGTAATTCGGCTTCAGCGAGTTCACACGCGGTCTTAAAGAGAGCAGGTGGAACTAACAAAACCTTGGCGATACTTCCTCTTACCACTCCAGCTTGGTCTTGCTGGGTCATTAGGGCTACTAAAGCGTCATTTAATGACGTAGCCGTTAATACAGCCGTATCTAGGTTGTCAACTGTCGCTCCAGAAATAGTAGTATGAGAATTAGAAAAGATATTCGCGCTATCAGCTGTCAGATTGGTAGCAAAACCATCAACCCAAAACTTCATAGCATTTCTATCTCTGGTTATTCTGGCCATTTCAGCGAAATTACGAATCATCATCTCATAACTACCGTGCATTTGGTCGTCAAAAAAGTGTTTCGGAATATCTACACTGTCAGCGTAAGCTGATACGGTGTAGGTCGCAGAATTGGTAACCCGAGGAGAAGAAGAATGAACATCTGCCTCTTCACTACGTGATTGCCAATAGCCAATTCCACCAAATGTTTCAACCTTTACAGCACCATTATCGGCGGTAGATTGATTGAAAATTTGGGCAGATTCGGCATTTACATAGTTCCCTAAGTCTTGACGATTGAATTCTTGGTAGAATACGTCATCAAGTTCTGTCAGGACTACGTTTGCTGATAAACCTCTATTAAAACTCATATATTTATAATTAAGCGGCTATATCAGAGCCAACTTGAGTAGCAGCAGAGCGAACCATCGCATACATACGACTATTTTCTGGTTCTCCTTCTCCCGTACAGATTAAACCGCCCGAAACAACGTGTGCGGCGGTAGTGTCTAGTCTCCACGCGGCTGAAGTTAAATCAAACACTCGGTGGTCATTAGCCAAAGCTCTAATTTCAGTAAGAGTGTCGGAAGCGGCCGCAGTTAGCGACCTCAAACTAAGAATTTCTCCGCCATTTAACACATAGACCTCTACTGTACCAGCGGCGGCAACCGTATCAGTAGAATCGGATTTAGCAATTCCGATTAAATAGTCTGTTCCTACAACGGGAGTTCCGTCTGCGGCCAAAGCCACAGTCGCTGTACCAGCGGTAGCCACAACCGGCTCACCAGCTAAAATGGAGGTAAGCGCGCCTGAAGCGACTTGAAACGTCCGTGAAGAAAGATTTTTGGGTTCTACAATGAGTATATCTCCTCGGGACATATTTTTTAAGTTAATTATTTACCGTATTTCTCCAGATACTTGTCATACAAACCTCTTTTCTTCAAAAACTCTATATCCTTTTCTGTAAGGTCAGTTGTTTTAGAAGGTTTTGGTTTGTAAGACGAGCTATCTTCGTTCCCCGGTTTTGTTTCCAGAGATTTTGTAAGTTCTTTTTGCATTTGGACTACCCGCTTATAATTTGCGAGAGCCTTAGCTTTTTGAACTTGCTCTACAACGCTTCCGGTTAAGTTATTGTTTTCTAAATGAAAACGAATTAACTTTTTCTCGGACTCATTGGTAGAGGCTTTGTCTATTTCACTATTAAAGCGTTCTTCTTGAGAAATGACTTTGAGTTCAGAAACCCTTTGGTCAATATAGGATTTTAAATCCTTTTTTTCCTCAGGTTCTTCCTCTAAATCTTTGGCGCGTAGTTTTACTATTTTGTGTTCGGCTTTTTCTCTGCGTTCCTGCTCCTCTTTGAATAAGGCTTCATAGTCAGGGGTTTCCTCAACCTTTTCAGGTTTGGTTTCTTTAGAAGCATCTTCCTCGCTCTTGGTAACCTCTGTTTTAATTTCCTCTTCCATATCGCATTTATAATGGCCGTGGCAGGCCTTGTTAATCGCATTTATCGTCGTGGCAGACTAGCTTGAGTGGTCAAGCAAAAAACCATACCCTTTGAAAGATATGGTTCTACTCCGAAAGTATGAAACTGCTAGGAAACATACCTTGGGAGAAGAATTCTATCTTCCAAAGTTCTAGCAGTTTATAAATTGGCTGGATTAACTGGAAATGATTAAATTGGCTTTAATTGAATTAGGAATCCCTTTTTTTACCGCTATATCCAAACACATAAACGCCTTAATCAATTTGTCCCAATCATCGTGTTTTAATTCGTAGAAATTCCAGATTATAATTAAGGATTTTTTAATTAACCTCCAAATTTGGTGTTCTTCTCTGTTTAAGGTTCTAACACAATTAAAATAACCATCTATTTCCTCCAACTTTAAAGGAGAAACAAATTTAATTTCTTGCTCTATTGTTTCATAGTCTATTTGTTTTAAAGCATGGAAATTGACCGCTAACTGTTCGGCGTAAAAATTTGCTATATTTGTCATATAAATCTAGTCATTTTCTTTTTCTCTGGGCTATCAGCCTTAACGCCACTAGCCATCTTGCTTACATTACTTTTCATTATTTCAAGGCAATAAAGTATTCCTTTCCCAAATAGCTGTAAGTCCTTATCCCCAGCAAACATTTTCCGCTCTGCTAGTAATAAAAGGTCTTCTATAAACCATTTAAAATAACCGAATTGTCTCATTGTTTGGGCTTCTTGGGAGAACTGGTTTAACTGGGCTGAACTTAACTTATCAATCAACTCGTGTTCTTGCGGGATACCTTGCCATTTAAGCAGATAGTTAAGAATTTTTTGCTTTATCATACATTATTTGGGTAAACTGCGGATTGTTCCTAGAACTTTCTTTTAAATCTATTGCTTTAACGCCTATATACTTTTCATGCTGCTTGATTTGAGCGACAGATACCTCAGACTTCTTTCCGCCTAGTTCTCGGAAGGTTTCCCTGCCTGTTTGTTTGAATATCCTTCCGTCGCCGGTAATAATTTCTTTAGACATACTATTTGTACATTGATTTCTTTTTGCTGGTTTTTTTTATTACTTTTTTAGGCATATTATTTCTTTTTCTTAGCTCCTAATTTTAATTCTTTTTTAGACTTCTTTTCCTCTTTCTTTTCGGCCTTTACTTTGGATTTCTCCTTGTCGGCTAAATCCTTTAATCGTTTCTCCTCTAACTCCCTTTTAAGCTGTCGCCTATTTTCCAAGTCTTCCCAAGCGCTTGCAGGAACTTTCTTTAATTCCTCGCTAGTAGTTTCCATATCCCCTGAACAGCTAACACCAAATTGGCTGGCTAACTGCTCCTTCTCCTGTCGTGATAAGTCGCTCCATTGCATATTGTATAGATTAAGCGGTAAAAGCCGCATTATTTAGAGCGGGCATAGGTTTGCCCATTTTTTGTACTTCGTTTTGCATTGTATCTTCCTGCGCCAAGTATTCGTCTTCGTGGCCGGGCTCTAGTTCTTTCAATAGAGTCTTTTTAATCAGATTCTTTTGGTCTACCACTGGGTTTCCAATCAAGCGGTCAAACATCATCATTTTCTTGGCGAATTTAGACGAGCTGGAAAGAAACGAGGCTTGGGTCTTGACCTTGTACTTCATATTCCTAAAAGCCTCCGGTCGCACTTTAGAAATAGACATTCCTAGCTTCTCCTCTTGCCCTAGCAACTTAAACTCTTCTTCTTCTACGATTTTCTTTAAATCCTCTTCGCTTCCAGCTTCGGGTAAATCGTTAGTAAACTCTATCTTCTTTGTAACTCGCTTACCCTCAGCGTTTTCTTGGTCTGTAAGGAATAGAACGGGGAACTTCAAAGCAGTTTCATCTCCTACTACTTCACCTAGCTGAGCGATAGGCAAGTATTGAACGATTGAACCAACTAAAAGGTCTCCAAAATCTTTTACTAACTTAGCGACCATCTTTCCTGTTCTGCCTAGACTAATCTTCATCTGTTCTTCCATAAATTCTATCTCTCGCGCAGTAGTATCAGCCTTTGGCGCGTAATCTTGTTTAGATGTTTCAGCCATAGACTGTTCGGTGGCGGCAATAGCGGCTTGACCGGCGTTTAGGTTTTGGCCTAGGTTCATTGCCTCAACTTTAACATCAGGCGAAGCAAAGGTATTAATTGAACGAGGGGCAAAGTCTTGAGCATTTACATCAGTTTCACCATAAACAGAGATGGGCGGCATCATTTGAAGATAGGTTCCGTCTATAAACATTCTCCAAAGTGTAGTTAGGTTGTCTTCATCTGGCTCAAACTTCTGCACCAAAGCCATCCCATAAAAGAAGCGTGAGTTGAATGTTTCATAGACTGAATGGGCGAAAGGATTAAGTTTGTCCTCTCTTCTCATTGGTTCGTCAGGGTCGTCAAGCAAAATACCGTTGATAACGTGAAGTTCTAAGTCGGCTTGTTGGTTGTAGTAAACCACTTCTTCAACCAGTCTTCTTTCCAGCTCCTCGTCATAATCTTCATAGAAAGTATTTGTTCCAGAATCAAAGAAAGTTTTAACACCCGGTTTTACAAATTCAAAATCTTTATGTTTATCATACTTTCGTTTAGCAGTAACAAAATCAATTAGTTTACGGCGGATTAAAAAAGGTTGTTTTTGGATGTTAGGTTCGTAGATATTCCCAATAAAAAGCTCGTCTAGCGGTACGATTGAGCTTATAAATCCAGAATAAATTTGGTCTACTGCTTCTTTTAAGGTAATCTTGCCGTTCTTTTTAACTTTAATTTGCTTCTTTACTTCGGCAAAGTCTTGGAAGAGAATAATAGCCGGATTAACGCACATTTCTTGAACAGCGTCTATAAACATTTCTTCATACTTACTTTGCTCGCAAGCCCAGACAACAGCGTCTTTCATTACTGCGGCCATATCTTTGTCTTCATTGGCGTCATCATTCTGAGCGACTATATCGGGGTACAGGACTTGGGAAGTGATATGAGCCACTATGCTTATTACTTTGTTACGAATAATCGGTTTTAAAGCATTAGAGTGCCAACTAAGGTCGGGGTCTTTGCTTTTGGGCGGTCTAAATAGGTTAAACTTCTTTTGGTTATAGTTCAGCCTGCCAATAAGCGAATACATATTCCCGTCTTGGTCATAACCAAACTCTTCATAAGGTGTTTGCATTATATTCTGCCCTATCTCAAAATCTTTTCTTAAATCGGCAAATCTTAATTTTACTTCTTCAGAAGGGTTATAAGCGGAAACAGGGTTTGCAATCTTATCTTTTTCAATTTTAGGCTGGACAAATAACATACTAATAACTAATTTGTTTTCTTTGGATAGTGGTTCTTGGATTCATTTTATCTATTGCTCCATTAAATCCATATCTAATTGCGTCCATTGGATTGCTCCATTCGTGGATAGCGTCGTCTGGGACTAGAATAATCTTTTCTTTTCTATCAACTTCCCATAAGTAACTTCTAAATGCCTTAATGGTTTTCTGACTTCTTCTAGTTATACTAATCTTTAAACCTTGAACAAATTGTATTCCTTGTCTTACTGAATCTGCGCCCTTTTGCGCTCCTAATATCTTTATTCCATACCCACTAATCTCATCCACACTCTTAGGTTCAGCGCTATCCGCTATTACTAAGCATTGTTGTTCTAAATTGTTTATGAAATCTGCGATACTTTTATTGCTTAAACCTTTAGAATATAGTTCTTCATCAATTATATATCCCCCATTGTACTCATAAATCGCTTCTAAAACTGTTGGGTCTACGCTATATCCAAAATCTAAACCTCTTCTCCACAATCTAGCCTCAAAAGGTATTTCATCAATAATATTCCAGTCTTTATAAATTCTTCTTTCCTGATTATTAGGTTCTCCTAACCATTTGTGTTTGTATAGTGCCGGTCTTTTTTCTTTATCATCTTCAATTTCTTGTTTAATTACATCAGTTAAAAGCCCATACTTTTCTGCCACGTCATAATTAACATTGATTATAAGTGTATTTGGCCTACCTTCAATCACAAGTCTCTGGTGAACAGCGTCGTCTTCTAAAAATCTGTTATAAGTATAAATTATCTGTGAGCCGTCTTTACGAACTGTCGGGGTTAAAATCTCTAAACTTTCTTTTGAAACTGTTTGGGCTTCTTCTACCCAAGCCAAGTCTATACCTTCAATGGATTTAATGCTTTGCTCATTTCCCCATAATCCTTTAAAGAGAAAATCTGAACCATTTACTTTGCTTATTATTGAATTGGTAGTTAGTTCAAACTCTTTTAATTCGTATTGCTCTATTAAATCTTTTAAAAGCTGATAAGAACTTTCTGCTATTGAATTTTGGAACTCTCTAAAACAAGCCACTCGCGTTTTTTCTATTCTTGCTCTTATTAAAAGTACTCTTGCAACTGTATGTGATTTTAAAGAGTATCTTCCGCCATACACAGCTGCTTCACGCCAATCAGAATCAAACAGTCGTTTGTATTCCGGCGGTATTTCTATTGTCTTTAGTTTCTTTTTCATCTTCTTCCATAAATTTAACTAAGACAGGCATTGCAATTTGTTTTCCTTTAGATGTTAAATCAATACTTTCTTTAGATTTACCCATTTGCCTGTCAAGATATTCTTTAATAGCTTGAACATTTCCCTTTTTACCTTCTTCATAGAGTTTTTCTAATAAAACTAAAACTCTTTCTCTTTTTTCTAAATCTGTTTCATCTACTTCAGCAGAATGTTGTGAAACTAATTCTTGGACTTTTTCTAAATCTTTTTGATTTAATAAAGGCCTTCTTCCTGAGCCATTACGCTTTCCACCCCAACTTGATTCTTTTATTTTTTCAAGTTTTTTCAAGTTTTCAAGTTCGGAATTTTCCATACTATTTTTTAACTATATCTATTTGGTCAGGGTTTTCACCTATTTGGAAAATTTGATTTTGATAATTCTCTTCCTTCTTGGCGCTCATTAGCTTGCCTCCGAAGTTACCTACTAGTTTGTCAAACGATTCAGCCATTACTTTAAAATCTTCTTTCGTAGAAAAAACTTTAACTATTATTTCTCTTATCATAAATGGTTCAAATACATTTCTTGAATCTTTTTACCGCTTAATCCAGCAATAGTGTCTTGCAAAAATTTAACTGTTAACATAGCGTCGCTGACTTGTAAATTCTTTTCTACCATTAGCTTAAACAATTCCTTGGCTAGGGTTTGAGCCGCTCTAGCCCTCTCGTCTTGCTTCTTTTGTTCTTGGTCTTTGAATAAATTTTTTAAATCTTTCATACTTTTACAAAAAATACTAATTGACGTTTACATTTTTCACAATTATATTCCGGTTGTTGCGCCGGCTCTTTACAATCTGGACAAACCATTTCCGATTTTAAATCTGTAATTTTTTTTAAATCAATTCTAATTTCCATATAATTCTGCATTAGAACTTTGTTCTAATGTTTTATTCTAACACCTCCCTCAACTAAGTGTGAGTTATATTGCCTTGTCTCCTCAAACCGCAGCTCGCGCCAGCGCTAAGGGAGAACTAACAGGAAATAAATAAAATTTTTAGGTTAGTGGGGAGATGTGTTAAAATAAAAAAAGAGTTTACAAAAAACTCTCTATATTTTGTTGGTTTAAATTTTGTTGGTTGGTAATCACATGGACAAGATAATGATTAACTTAAATACATCATATCATATCTTGGATTATTTGTACATAGTTACTTACGCACAGGTTACTAACAAGCTAAGTTTTACAAGCTTTTTGTTCTGATGTATAATACAGTCATGCTAATTAAAACTGCTCAATTCAAAGAGCCGTAGACAGAATCTTAAACTTATGAAGTTACGTCCATTTTTTTTAAAAGACTATCCGAAGACGGGTTTCATAGTAATTAGTGTTTTCTACAAGCATAGGGACATTAATCTACATTAAGCCTGTCTACGAATGGTCTTTTTTATTAGCCAAAGTTAAAAGGGTACATAGTGGTACCTTAAATTTCCTTAAACACACTTTGTTCTTTTCTCTCAACCATAATAAAACAAGACAACAAGGGTACTTGTGGTACTTTACCTCCTTCTTTTTAAAAAAAAAAAAAAGAATAATAATAAGAGAGAGGGAATATATAGGGGGGGTAACGTACACTTAGTCCTAAAGTACCCTTTTTCTCTCAACCATAAGCAAATAAGTAGTGTACTTAACTTAACTAGAAACCACTTTATGCCTAAAAATATTGATAAAAAGCTACTTTTTCTCCAAAATATCAAATTAAATTCAGCTTCTAACTTTAGTTTTTTTCAAGACGACATGAAAGAAATCTACGCTTTTTATGCTGTTGAAGACCATTTTGAGACAAAAAATATCAAATCTGAGGACTTTGTTTATCATATAATGGGTTTGTATGTAAAGATGTTGGGAGAAGTTGCCCAGAAAGATGTTATTAAAAGTATTATTGACACCATGCCTCACTTCCTAATAGAAAGTAATAAGCTGCCCAAAATTGAACTTTCTACTCGTGTTGGAAGAACATTAGGACAAAGTCCTAATGTAAATTTAAATAAAATCTATTATGATTTATGCAATTCAGAGTGGGATATATGTGAAATAGATGAGAATGGTTGGAAATTAAGAAAACAAAATTTTCCTTTATTTAGGCGTAATAATGGCCAGAACGAACAACCTATTCCCATAAATGATAATTGTTTTGATGAAATTTTTAAATTTGTTAATATAACTGGAGATAATCAAATTCTTTTTGCGGTTACATTAATATCATACTTTATTCCAGATATTGCTCATCCAATTCTTATGTTCTCTGGCAAGCCGGGTGTCTCTAAAACAACTACCCACACAATAGTTAAGTCATTAGTTGACCCTACAGTTGTTATGGGGCAATCACTTCCAAAAGAAGGTAAGAACCTTTTAATTCAATGGAAGTCTCAATATGTTCTTTTCTATGATAACATTTCCGCCATAAATTCAAGCATATCAGATATTTTATGCCGAGGAGTAACAGGCGAAGGTACCTCTGACCGTAAACTATATACAGATAATGATGAGGTTTATTATAATCTCCGTCGGTGTTTTCTTATTAATGGCATTGGCCAAGTTGGCACTAAGCCAGATTTAATGCAACGTACAGTCCTTGTTGAACTTGACCCTATTACAAAAGAACAAAGGAAATCAGAAAAAGAAATTTTTGATTCATTTAATAAATTAAAACCGAATTTACTTGGCTCAATATTTAATATAGTTAGCAAAGCAATAACTATAAAAGACACTATTCAACTTGAAAATACCCCAAGATTAGCGGATTTTGCTATTTGGGGCGAAGCGATTAGCCGCGCTATTGGATTTAAAGAAAATCAATTTTTACAATTATTATTAGAGCGTCAAGATAAGCAAGAAACAGAAACAGCAGACTTTGACTCGTTATTTAATGCTTTAGAGTCCCTTATTTCAACCGCTGATTTTTCATTTATAGAAGGTTCGGCAAGGTCTATTTTCAATCAAATAAAAATAGGCGCAACTTATGGGGATTTAAAATATCTTCCGCACTCTCCGGGCGCTTTGGGTATTAAATTAAAAAACATGAAAGATATATATGAAAAGAATGGAATGAAAATTGAAACACGAATGTTGGATGGTTTAAAAAATTATAAAATAATAATTAACAATACATTATGATGTTAGAACTTGCGCTATCCTATTTAGATAAAGGATTTTCTATATTTCCTTTTTTACAAGGTACATCCGAAAATCAAAAAAACATTTTCCCAATTTCATGGATGAAATATCAAATTCGCCCACCAACTCGTGAGCAAGTTATAAATTGGTGGACAACAAACCCTGATTTTAATATTGGTATTGTTACAGGTCGGGTTTCTAACCTCACTGTAATTGATTTTGATGTTAAATCTGGAGGTTTAGAAACTCTCCAAACCTTAAAAATGCCACCAACATATATTGTAAAAACAGGTGGTGGTGGTTATCATTATTATTATCGTTATTCATTAAACTCTGGCAACAAAACCGGAATATTACCGGGCGTAGATATTCGTTCAGAGGGTGGTTTTGTAGTTGCGGCTGGTTCTACACATTACACCGGTAATAAGTATGAAGTAGTCGTAGATGAAGAGTTTGCTTTGTTTCCTTTAGAAACACTACCCTTAGAATTACTTAAAAAACAAAAACTTTCTAATAAACAATGGGCGCAAATTATCAAAAGCGGCGCTGAAGAAGGTAAACGAAATGATACTTTAACTAGGCTTGCTGGATTATTATTTAATAGATTGGAAAGAGACAAATGGGGGATGGCAAAAGAATTATGTTATTTATGGGCAGAACACCGTTGTTCACCACCAATACCAAATGATGAATTTAATGTAACAATACTTTCTATAGCTAATAAAGAATTAGCAAAACAAGTAAATAAAAAAATATTTTTATCTGGTTCAGAATTTGCTAAATTACCAAAAGAAGAACAAAAGAAAATTGTTGAAAACCAAACAAAGCTTATGGTTGAGAGAAAATAACAAAGATACTAACATGTTATGCACAAGGGACTATTTACAAGCAACTTGTTATCTGATATGATTAATTTATAAAAAGCGGGCATTTATTAAATGATTCCATTAGGAATCAGTAACATTAAACTTATGGCAAAAGCCACAGAGTCAGCGGACGACAAATTATTTAGTGAAGCGGGCAGTTTGAGGTTTGAGTACATGAAGTGGGAGAAAGTTGGTGATAAAGTCTCCGGCATTTTGGTGGGCAAATATGAATCTGTTTCCCAGAAATACGGGGGACTTCAAGAAAATTATCTTTTGATTAAATCCGATGGCAGCAAAGTTATTGTTGCTGGGCGAAATCCACGCAGTAAGACAGACTTGACAAAAATTATTTATGGAGCCGAGAAAATCCCAATGGGAGGAAATTGTGGTTTTATTTACACTGGCGAAAAAGTAACTACAAAAGGAACTGCTAAGTTGGTGGAACCCAAGTACCTTGGTGATAAAGATATGGACACTTATAATAAGTTTAAGGAAATGTATAATTTGGAAGATGTAAAAGCCGCGACAGAAGAACCAGTGGCTGCAGAATCAACCGAAGAACCAGAACCAGAGTTATAAATATAATTTTGTAATTTTTGCGCCCGCTTTTTTTACAAAAGTAAATAATATGCAAGATTTATTCGCCGACGTAATATTATCTCCACAAATAAAATTAACATTTTATCCACACCAAAGAAAATGCTTATATTGTTTTTGCTGGTTTGAAACAACTAGTCAGTATGCAAAGAAATGTTTTGAACATATTAATCTGCCAGACAGAAAATTATTACAAAGAACCTATGGTCTAAATGAAATGCCGTTTAAAAACTTTAATAGAATAACAAGAAAATATGAATGATTTTAATTTAATTATTAGTAAGTTTAATGACGCTGGTGGTATTCCGCAACTTCCTGAAATTAAAAATGATAATGACTTTTCTAAAGCAAGTGATACTTATGCTTTTCTCCAAAAGTATTTCAATGCCGCAGAGAAAAGTCGTAAAGAAGAAGTTGCCCCATTAGTAGAGCAGAAAAGAGAAATTGATGGTAGATATAAAGAATTTACTACTCCAATTGAAAAAGCTAGTGTTGAGATTAAAAAAATGATGACAGTATACTCTGTTACGCAACAACAAGCACAAAAATTATTAGAAGCTGATGCGATTGCTGAGGCAGTAATTAATGGTGAAGATAATGTAATTGTGGATGCTTTAGATGTTACTAAAAATCAAAGTGAATTTAGTTCTAGTAGCCTAAATGAAGTTACAAAGTTTAGATTTAAAAATCTCAAATTAAATGAAGTAATTGAAATTCCAATTAGCAAATTCAAGGCATGGTTAGAAAACAACACTTGTCCAGATTATATTGAGAGTTATAAAGAAGCCCAGATGACAATAAGAAAGAAATTCTAACATGAAACTCGTTGCTTCAAACAAAATCCAAATAACAGATTACACTCCCAACCAATTAGAGAAGATAAAATCTACTCTTACTCTTGCTAATCCGATGTATTGGAAACTGAAGAACATGGGCAAATTTGTGAATCACATACCAAAAGAGTTTAAATATTATGAACAAGAAAGTTTGGATGCCCCCTTATTTGTACCACGTGGAATGCTATCCCGTTTAATCAAATTTAGCCCAGAAAGTCTTATAAACACTAGCTTTATTAGCCTTTCCACGTCTGTTTTAGCTCACCACAATTCGTTATTAGAATTCCGGGACTATCAAGCTGATATAGTTGCTAAGTGGCGAGAAACTAAGCCTACAGAGGGTGTTTTTGACCTTAGTACTGGGAGCGGAAAGACTTTATTAGCCCTCCAAATCATTAAAGAACTTGGACTCACAGCCACAATTCTTGTACCAACGAATATCATACTTAACCAGTTTATAGAAGAATCAAAGAAATATTTTGGGTATGATTTAGGAGTAATAAATGGAAAAGAAAAAAACATAAAAGAAATTACAGTCGCGTCAATTGCAAGTCTGTTTAATAATCCTGAATTATTAAAAGAATTAGTATCTAACACCTCAGTCCTTTTTGTAGATGAGTGTCAAGGAGCAGTAAGTGATAAGCGAGTAGAGGTTATTGAACAGTTTAACCCTAGTTATATCTATGGTTTGTCAGGAACACCAACTCGCGAAGACGGGCAAACACAAGCAATTCATTTCTATTTTGGGAACACGATAGAAAAGTATGAAGCAGTAATGATAAAACCAACAGTAGAAATTATTAACTCAGAAACGTTCTTACCAGTTATGGTAAATTATGCTGAAATGCAGGATAAAATGATTGAAAATAAAAGTAGAAACATTTTAATTGCTGGCTTAGCAATGGGTGAAATGCTAGAAGGACGCAAAGTACTTGTGCTGACAAAACGCATTGAGCATTACCAAACTATCAGGCAAATGCTTCCCAAAGGTGATGGGATAATTGCCGCAAATAGCACTGATATTATGCTAGCTGAAAGGTTAGAAGCTTTAAGAGAAAATAAAATGGATTTTCAATGTATATTAGGTACATTTTCTTTACTTGGAACTGGGTTTAATATTGAAAAGCTTGACACATTAATAATTGCCGCCGACTTAAAAAGCCAAGTGCTTACTACCCAATCAGCTGGTCGTGTATTGCGGTTATTAAAAGATAAAACTGCTAAGATAATAGATATTTTTGACAGTCAAAATGGAATATTTCGTACTCAAGGGTATGCTAGACAGAAGTTGTATCGTTCAAAAGGGTGGCCAATGATTAATAAATGGGGAGAAGTGAAGTAATATGATTCATAATGAGCGTGAATTAACATCAGCATTTAGTTATTATCTAAGAAAGCATAAACCGCTTCCAGATTTTCTAAAAAAGTCGTATGCTGTAGAATTTAAATGGTTAAAAAAAAATAGACTTAACTTTAATTCAGATTTACGTCCACAACAAGTACCTTCGCTTTTACAAGTTAGATATGGGTGTTTTTACTCAAAAATATCAGACATGAGTTTAGGGGCTAAGGGTTTTGACGGGTTTAATATTTGTAATTCGGACGCTTGGTTAGCAGTTTGTTGGGATAAAATTCTGTATTTTATTGACGCAGATACCATTCACAATCTTTCGCAAATGTCTAAAAGTATAACACGCGAGGAATTAATTAGTTATTCATCTTATGATATAACATTATGATAAACACACAAAAAGCAATGAATCTAAGAAATAGGCAAATAAAAAGAGCTTATAGAAAACTAAAATCATTAAGAGCAGTAGGGGAAAAATTTGGTTTGCATAAATCAACTATAAGTGATATCTTAAAGAAATAATATGTTAAAAGTTAAATTATTATCTGAAGTCGCTCGCTTGCCACGTTGTGGCAGGTTAGGAGACGCGGGAATGGATTTGTATTCCCCGTCTGATATTACTGTGCCCGCTGGCGGGCACAGACAAATCAAATTAGGGATTGCAATTGAACTTCCACCTCATACATTTGGTATGATTTCAGAACGGAGTGGGGACGCGATTAAGTATGGTTTGCATAGTATTGGCAATATCATTGATTCCAACTACCGCGGTGAGATTTCGGCTATCCTTTTTAATTCTTCTAAAGAAGCGTTAGAATTTAAAGTCGGAGACAGAATAGCGCAATTATTAGTATTACCATTACGACCGGGGGATAGTGAAATTGAACAAGTTACAGAATTATCAGAATCAAATCGCGGGGAACAAGCCCATCATTCAAGTGGACGATAATATGTTATTAGAAACATTCGCTAGTAAACAATATAAAGAAGAGCTTAAAGACTTTAAATTAGTATTCGGTAAGAGTGGGCATATACAAATAGCGAAATTAATGGGTGATATAAATGAACGGGAAAATAAGTTAAAAGAAATTGAGGAAAATAATAAAAGAGCAATTAGATTACAAGAAGAACTTACTAGCTTGCAAGGAAAGGTTATATATTTAATAAAGCAATATGGAAAATAATGATTATACTAATATACTTGAAAATTGTATAGCAGTAGCAAAAGAGAGGCAAGAAAGTTATGGCGAAGCGACTATAAGCATGCAACGAACATGCGACATTTTAAAAGTCGCGTTTGGCATAGAAATGAATACAGCGACTTTATCATTAATTATGGTCGCTATGAAAATATCGCGAGAACGAAATCAACATAAAAAGGACAATATAATTGATATGGTAAATTACCTTTGTATTTATCTTAAATGTAAAGAAAAATATGACACAAAATAATTTTGATTTATTATATAAAGATATTTTATTATCTTTAACTAAAAAAAAGTATACGCATAATACTCGGACAGGCGTTAAAGTTAAAGAACACTTTGGTGGCAGTTTCATTTGGGATTTAAATTACCTTCCTATATCAAATATTCGCCGAACTTATAGTCATATTGCTGCAAGCGAATTGGCTTGGTGCTTGTCCGGGGAGAAAAGCATCAAGTGGATTAGCAAATATACAAAAATTTGGGATAAGTTTGCTATTAAGGGAAAGATTGATACAGCATATGGGTTTAGATGGAAGAAGGCTTTTGGAGTAGACCAAGTTGCTAATATAATAAGTAAACTGAAAACAGACCCTAGTAGTAGGCAACAGATACTTTGTACTTGGGATGCAAGGGTTGATAATGTAAAAAAAGCAATGAATATTCCTTGCCCGTTTGCGGTGGTTATAGGAATAGTTGACGGGAAACTCAATCTTCATCTTAGTGTTCGTTCTAATGATGTAATTTGTGGTCTTCCGTATGACCTTTATTTTTATACCTTATTAGGTTCAATGTTCGCAAAAGAATTGAAGGTGAAAAAAGGTATATTATTCTACTCCATTGCAAATTACCACTACTACCAGAACCACAAGGATATAGTAAATAAGATTTTAGAATTACCAATAAAACAAACCACATATCCTAATGATTTTTCTTGGAATTATAAGCAGATACTTAAAAACAAGGATAAATTTGTGGAAAATTTCAAAGAAATGGATAGGAAAGTTAACACTGAATGGCAGTTTAGCGAGGTCGCGAAAATCAATCTTTAAAGGCGAAAAAAAGTCAAAAACAGCTATATTATATAGCCTTTTTGCTTAAAAGGCCTAAAATAGCCCATTTTGAGTCAAATAAAGGGCTTTTAGAGCCTATTTAACCCTTAAAATGGCTGTTATATAGAAGTTACACACAGGTTGCAAGCCTTAGGTTATTTACAAGTTACTTGTTATGTGATATGATAGATATGTAAGTGGTGAGGGGGAAGACTGGAACGGAACTCCTTTCCAAACGGATAATCCTTCCCTTCCACCCTTAACACTTACAAAAAGTCGTAACATCTAAATCACATTAACAATAACTATATGACAAAATCAAAATTTCTAACTTACTACGCAATTCAAATGTCAGGCCTAACAAATATGTTTGACATCAGACAAGTTGTAAACTTATCTGGAACTAATCTACAAAAATCAGACTGCTTGGATATAATGAAAAACTATTCAAAGTATCTTAAAGAATATAAATCTAAAGTAGACCAAGTTTCTGAACTAGCTGAAGTATTAAACTAACAATAATTATATGATGATTATAATCACAATAGCAGCAGTAATATATATTCTAAAATCAATAATTCAAGAAATTACTAGTTAAATTATATGTATTTACCATTTTGGCCGACACTTGTTATCTTAATACTTTTAATTCTTATAGTTGAAAATGAATATGAGAATACCAATTCTTTGTGATAATTGCAATCGTGAATTTATAATTGAAGAAGAACAAGCAGACGATAATGATGTACTTTGTTCTGAATGTAAAACAGATTTAGATATTAATTAATATATATGAAATTCCTAAAAAACTTAATTGCAGATTGGAGAGCCGCTAAAAGACAAAAACGTGGTTGGGGTAAAACATTATAACTTAATATGACACATACTCGTAAACAATTTAAAACTCGTAAATTACATATAACAAAAAATGATATTAATACAAAGAAGTTTTTTAATAAGTTTGTAAAATCAAATAAACGATTACCTACTATGTTTGAAACTGCTTATCATTTTAAATTAAAATCAGTATCAGCGGCATGGGAAAAATTAGAACGAATAAAAAATCAAGCTAATAAATGTTTACTTTGTAATAAATAAATTATGAAACATGAATGTGTGGGGGAATGTGGAAAAAATAAAGATTGTCCATTATGTCTGCATAATATACCAGAAGGAGAATTTTGTGAATTTTGTGATAAAATAATCAGGAAGTCTCTTGCAGTTAATGGTAGAAAAGCATGGGATATACTTAGTAAAGATGAAAAAGCGACTAAAGTTAAAAGAGCCGGATTAGTCTCTTGGTATAAAAAAACAGTTGAAGAACAGAAAGAACAAATTGCTAAACTGCAAAAAGGTCGTGAAAAAAGTCGTTTAATTAATCTTAAAAATAAAAATTAATATTAGAACAGTTCTAATATAACTAAAATTATATGAACAAAATAGTGAAATTAAGTTTGTTAGTCCCAGACCCAAACAACCCAAGACAAGAATTTGATATTGAACAAATGAAAGTTTTAAAAGCGTCAATTAAAACTAAAGGTATTTTACAGCCTATTACCGTAGAGGTTGTGGGGGACAAGTATCTTATTATTGACGGTGAACGCAGGTTCCGGGCGTCAATGGCGATTGGACTTAAAGAAGTTCCGGTAACAATTCTTAATCCAATGTCAGAATTAGAAAGATTCTCAACACGATATCATATTCAAGAGCAGCATGCTTCTTGGAGTCCGTTTGATAAAGCAAAAGCTATATCATTATTCAAAACAGCAACAGGAATGGATACAAATGATATTTCAGAACTTTTAGGAATGCCGAAAGCGTTAGTATCTGATTACATATCGCTTTTATCTTTATCTAAAAGAGCGATGAAATTTTCAAATGAAAGAAAATTACCATTCAAAATGATAAGCGCTTTAGCACTATTAAAGAAACGAGTTAAAGAAATTAATACACAAGAAAAATTAGAAGAGTCAATGTTAAAAAAGATAGAAGCAGAAGTAATTACTAGTTCTGAAGGTATAACTATCTTTCAAAGATGTATTCATTTCTTAAAGGACAATAAAGTTGAACAAAATAAATTAGTAAAACAAATTATTAATAAAGTTGATTTTTCTCCAGAAGACGCGGCAAAAGCCACTGATATTGGAGATTATGTTAATCAAAGAAAAGTTGTGCACTTATGTGTACAATTAAGTACTTATATTAACAGAGCTTCAAAAGCTAGATATACTTTATCATCGCATGACCATAAAGCAATAGAAAAGGTAATTAAAAACCTTAAATCATTTGCTGAAGGGGCTTCTGAATAATTAATAATTTATTATTAAAGAATAATTTTGTCTTATTCTTTAAATAGCATATTATGAAAATCCTATTTAAGTTAACTTTAAGGTTGTTAAAAGCGGCTGGATATAAAAAATTACCACCCCATTCCTATGAGAAAAATCCCCAAAGTGAAAACTGGATAACTCAATCTAAATGGAATAAAAATGAATTCCCCCGGTTTCATCTTATAAAAACTGGAAAAGATTGGGATTTACATTATGATTTTTGGAAAAAAGGATTTGATAAACATAGTACAGATACTAAATCTCAAATTGTAAGGAATGAGAGGCAAAGATTAAAGAAATTACGTTTAACTCACTTTAAATAGATAATAAATAACCTTTTAGATTTAAAGTAACTAATTGTATGGCCTATGAAAATTAAAATCTGTATTCGTTGTGGGCAAAGTCCGGTAAGGGGTGAAAAGAGTTTTGGGTGCTTCTTATATGGTAAGAAAATGGCTAATAGGCACTTATTTCAGGATATAAAAACTTGGCCAGAAATACGGGAACAACTTTTAGAAGTTCAAAAATTTCTACAAGGACAAAATGGGACAGAAAGCTGTAAAAATTGTGGTATAGACCCAGAGATACTAATCTCGCAGATAGAACCAATACTTACCCCTCTAATTATTAAGTAAATAGTATGGAAGACTTAAAATATTTTATTGTTGTGGTGGCTTTGGGCTGTATTATCGGCAACCTGTTTGTTATCAATGTGAAGTTGAGTGCCATAGTAAGCATTTTAATCAAGTAAATATAGTGATATGGAGAAAAAACAATTAACAAAAGAAGACTGGGCAAAGTTTGTTAGTAAGAACTGTTCCAATAGTTATTCCTTAGTTATTTGCTTAGCGACCTTACTTCTTTGGGAAGAACCGGGTAAAGAACCACAGGTGATACTAAAAGGCCTTGGGCTAAGTGGTGCTCAAGCAGAAATGGCGATAGGCTTTGTTAAAGGCAACGATTTGGCGGTAACTAATTTGCAAGGCAACCCATTAACAGACGACAGAAATAACCTTTTAGATTTAAAGTAAATAATTGTATGAAGAAATGGACAAAACAACAACTAGACGAGCATATCAAATTAAATGTTAAAGACCCTTATTCAATGGCCGTAGTTCTATCGGCTTTGTATATGAAACTTTACGGGTTTACTTTGCCTGACATTGGCCTATCTGATTTTCAAGGAGAAACAGCGGAGAAATTATCAAAAGTTTTTCCTGACCCCCTAATTATTAAGTAACTAATTGTATGGAAGAAAGTATATTTACTGATGAGTTTGTGCGAATTAGGGATATTGCCAAACAAGACCCTAAAAATGTGCCAGATATGCCGATGAAAAACGTCGTGTTACAACGGATTGAAATTGCCAGAATGTATTTAGAAAATCCTGCGGGCGAAAAATCTGCTGACCTTCTAAGTATGTTGATGCTGTGCGAAGGTGAACTTAAAAGATATTTTGTCCTCAAATAACCCCCTAATTATTAACTAAATATAGTGATATGGAGAATAATGTATGTAAAAAGTTAGAAGGCTATGCAGTC
>ERZ1292623.1636-Hain-H51-01um-R1-1636-length-21149-cov-7_pt1 | contig 21149 bp, 15 predicted proteins | sample MGYA00564398_ERZ1292623 | MGnify/ENA primary metagenome ERZ1292623 (study PRJEB36523, sample SAMEA6512633) | groundwater metagenome | collected 2019-01-07 | study: AquaDiva: Metagenomics assemblies of 32 groundwater samples | reverse complement strand
CTGAAATCCTTTGCGGGATTCTTCCACGTGAGCGCGACAACGCCCGAGCCGGCGGCTTTTGCTGTAGAGCCGGAGGGCGCCTCGGGCGGCACGTTGTCCGCGCGCGCGGTGATCGCAAAGCGCGTCAGGTGATCCACCGCGCAGACCGCGACATTGCGCTCCGTGTCTATCGTGCATCCCTCCAGATGCACCCATGCACCCGCTTTCTCGTCAAAGTAGCTGGGAACGATCGCGTCTTCGGTGACGCCCTGCGCTTTCAGTTCCGCTTCGTCGTAGGGAATGGTGATCTGCGCTTCGTCCTTCAGAGCGGTGACCGGATTGCCCGCCGCGTCGTGAATCGTCACATCATAGACCGTGCTGACGACGTCTGTCCCGGCCTGCACTGGCGCTTCAATGGTCGGCTTGATCTCCACCTGCACGGATCCTGTGGTGCCGGACGCCCCAGGCGGCACGACGATAGCGGCACCGTCAGTTGCCTGCGCCACGACCTGCTGTGCTACCGTACCGGTTATGCTCACCGCGGACGGCAGGGGAACCAGCGCGTGCTTTGCCAGCACGAGATCAAGTACCACCGCGTCCTGCTTCACGTCAACCACCAGTTCCGCCGATTTATAGGGCAATCCTTTGTATTCCTTGCCAGCACCCATATGCCATCGCGTATCGGGAAGCACGGTAAGAGAGAATGCGCCTCCCGCATCCGCGCGCGTCGTGGCAGACCCGCCGCGCTCGCTCCACGCCCAGATGAACGCATCCACCGGAACTCCTTCGTCCGTTTTGACCGTGCCTCGGATGGTAAGAGACCGCGCGGTCTGTTTTTTCTTAAATACCAGTTTTAGGTCACGCGCTACACTACCCGCAAGCGTTATACTTTGTTCATCCGGATTGAAATATGCGCGGTCCTGCGGAACATACCCGCGGAGATAGTACGTGCCCGCGCGGAGCGAGAAGACGACCGTGCCATCTCTGCCGGTGATACGGAATTGTGGAGGAGACCCTTCGCTCTTGGCAGAAGCGCCGGAGTACGTGTCCGCGATAATGCCGGCGTTTGCGATCGGAACACCCGCCTCATCCACGGCAGAGATCGTCAGGGTGGCGTCCTCGGCCGCTGCCGAAAAGTTGCGCGTGATGGTTTCCGCGGCGTCCGTGCGCCCGAAGCGCGCGGGCTGCGGCTTGCCGTACCAGCGCCATTTCGCCGTTTTTTCGTCGCGGGGATACACGCCGACCATCCAACTGCCCATGCCGACCTTCAGCGTATAGCTCCCGGCCGCATCGGTGCTGGTGTTTTTCCACTGGCGCGTCTCGGTGGCATACGCCGCGACTTCGGCGTCGGCGACCGGTGTTCCGTCCTCAAGACGGACCGTACCGGTAATGATCTTTATCGCGCTGCGGAAAACAATGTTCTCGGTTTTGGTCTCGCCCGCGACAATCGTAACTTTGCGCGACGCCGCGCGCGAGAGGTCATCCCGTCCGTGCGGAGGATACGCCTCCAGCACATAGGTGCCCGGCGGCATGCTCATCTGAAACGATCCGTCCTTGTCGGTCTCGGCGTAACGCGAGAAGTAATCGCGGTAGGGATAGGGCGAAGATCCTACGGCTGATGCATACGGCACTGGCGCGTACGGCGAGTAGACATGGATATAACTGCCGGGGAGTAGTGCGCCATCCGCGTCGGTTGTCTTGCCCGTCAGCGTGCCTATGGTTACTGATGCGCCGCCCGTGGTGAATGTGGAAGTATAGGAAGCGGTAAGCGCATTGCCCGCGCGATCCCGCAGGGAGGAAAACACGATATAGGTGTAGGATGTCCGGGGATCAAGTGGCTCTGACGGGAGAAACTCAAATCCATCGGGGAAAATGGAAAATGATCCGGCCACGCGGTGATCAGCGACGCCGGTCTTTGAGAGACGGAAAAATTCTCCCTTCCCGGTGAATCCGAGATCGAACTCGCGGGTAAACGCGACGCGCACACGCGCGCCGGTCTCTATACCCGAAGCGCCTGTGCCGGGACTTGACCGCGACGGATCAACCGCGAAGACGGATGCCATGTTCTCGGTTACGGCAAAAGGCAGTCCTCCGGCTCCACCGCTGGCGTTGCTTACCGACACCCAGTAGGTGCCTGGCTTGACCGGGCCGTACGGCGCGGGCAGGAGACAGCGCGGATCCTGCTGGGCGCACAGCGGCACTTGATCTTGCGGCACGGTAAATCCGATCGTCTTGCCGTCGGATGACACGAGATTGAGAATGACACCACCGCCGAAGTGCACGCGGTTGCCTGTCGGCGCAAATCCCGATCCCGTGATGATAATTTTTGTGCCAATCGGGCCGGATGCGGGCGTAAGCGAGATGAGCGTCGGTGTTTCAAGGATGCCCACGGTTATGGAGACAGGGCCTGAATCAGAACATCCCGCCAGGTTGCATGCCTTGACGCGATACTGGTGTGTGCGCTGTGAGGGCGAGAGATCGGTGAATGTTCCGCGGCCGCCATAGACAATGCCTATTGTTTTGATCGACGTCCACGCAGTGCCGTTGTACCATTCTACGTTGTATTCATTCTCGTTGGTCGCGTTGTCGTCCCACGCGAGCATCACGCTCGGGCCCGTCTGGGTTGCCGAAAGATTGGTGGGTGCCGCGGGAATGCCGGAGGGCGTCGTAGAGCCGGTTGTGCCGCCGGATGTCGGATACCACTCGTCATTGTCGTCGGGACCATAGCAACTAGAATCTGCCGGATAATCGGTGGCGCCGTCGCTGTCGTTATCCCTTCCGTCCGCGCACTGTACGGTGCTGCCCGGCGACCCCGCGCATCCCACGGTCGTCACCGTATCGCCCCGCTTAGCTGATTTTGTCATAGGGCCATCGCAGTAGACCGCAGTGCCCGCGGAATCGCTGAACATATAATGGCACCCGGTGCCCAAGAGCGCCGTCAGCGCCGTTTCGCATGCAGAAGACGAGGTGGAGCCACTGGTGGTAACTGCCGCGATATTTGATTCCGGAGAACATGCGCCGCCGCCGCACGCTTTGACGCGATATTCATACGCGCCGTACTGCCCCGCGGGGATGGAGCGGTCGCTATAGGAACCGACGCCTGCTTGCGACGGCATGGATGATGTCAGCACAACCCAACTCTCCGGGGGGCGCCTCCGCTCTACCGTATACGAGTCCTCATACGAATTGTCTGTCCAGGTAAGCATCACGTCATAGCCGTTTGCATCCAGCCGCGCCGCAAGACCCGTCGGCGCATTGAGCACATACGCGGAGGCGCCCGCCAGGGTCGTAAACCGCTGATTGGAAAACGTGGTGCGGTAATAGTCCTGGTTTTCGGAAATGACGTTATAGGTATACGTCGTAGAGGCCGTAAGCCCACCGATGTAGACGGAATGGCCGGTTACAAATGAAGCATGGGACACCACTTGATTGGCGCTCCCGACGCCATACTCAACTTTGGATGTCGCGGGTATGTCGGTTGTCCATGTGATTCTGGCGCCATAGGTGGAGATCTCGTACACCGAGATATTGGCGATAACGGGAGGAGGCGTCGCCGTCGTAGGCGCCGTGCCACTCGTAGACGATCCCCCGACGGTCACCCGCACGGTGTTGGACTCGCCAAAACACCCGGAGGTGTTGGAGCACGGGCGCACGTGGTAATCATAGGTTCCGGTGCCCACGCCCGCGTCTTTATACGCGCCGCTCCCTCCGGCAAGATACGGCGTAATGCCGGTTTCAATCCACGAGCCGGTGCCAATGCGCCGTTCAACGCGATAGATGTCCTCGCCCGCATAGAAATCGGTCCACGAAAGTGTTACGTCGCTTCCGGATACGGTCGCTGTGAGACCCGCGCCGCCGGACGCGGTACCCGTCGTGCCAGTCGTAGTTGTCGTGGTCGTCGTGGTGGTTTGGGAAGACGACGTTGACGACGACCCTATGGTGATCGTCGCCACATTGGATTCGGTGCCGCACGTGCCTCCGCCGCATGGCTTTACCCGATATTCATATGTTCCGGCCGCGTTTGCCCCGCCGGTGTCCTGGTAAGATCCGGCTCCTCCCTGGGCAGTAAACGAATCGCGCTGGGTCCAGGAGCCACCGGATGTCCTTTTTTCAACCGTGTATGTTTCTTCATATGAATTGTCCGTCCATGAGAGGATGATATTGCCGCCGGACTGGGATGCGGAAAGGTTGGTCGCCGCATTGAGGGAAAACGAACCCGTCGTGGTCGTGCCGCTGTACGATGAGCACCCTTGCGTGACCGCGGTGTCTCCCACCTTTGCGGACTGGGTCATGGGGCCGTTGCAGTATATGCTCTGGCCGGACGAATTAGTATACATGTAATGACAGTCGCTACCGAGAAGCGTGATGAGCGAAGCACTACACGAAGACGATACCTGCGCCAGTCCTCCTGCGGCGGGCGACACGCGCCCTATCTGCATTTTCAACGAGTTGAGCAGTCGCCACAAGGAGTCAACCGCCTGCGAGAGCGCGGCAAGTTCGTTGCTTGCCGGAGCTGCAGAGACGGGTACTGCGATACCCGCTATGCCCGCGCACAGCGCCACTGCCAGCGTCATGCCGACAACCGCTCGCGCGCGGGAAGAAAAAAAGTGCCTCATAAAAATATGGGTATGAAAAAAGTAAATAAAAAGATTGCGTGGAAAACAACTTCCTCATTCAGGATACACCCAAACGCCCGCAACGCGCATCCGCGGGCTGTGGATAAGTCGGTATAGAAAGAGGACAAGGACTCAATAAAGATGGTCACATAATACGCTCGTGCGTATTATGTGACCGTAACGTTATCCGGTGATGAAGCCGCCGGCCTGCAGTTCCCAGAGTTTTTTATACAGGCCGTCGGACATAGCCAAGAGCTCGGCGTGGGTGCCGATTTCATGCACCTGCCCCTGCCGCACCACGACAATACGATCCATTTTCATAATCGTGGAGAGGCGATGCGCAATGACGATGGTGGTACGCCCCTGCATGAGCCGCGAGAGCGCGTCTTGGATCAGTCCCTCTGAATGGGAATCCAAACTTGACGTTGCCTCATCCAGCACGAGAATGGGCGCATTTTTCAAAATCGCGCGGGCAATGGCGACGCGCTGGCGTTCGCCGCCGGAGAGTTTGATCCCCCGCTCGCCCACATACGTTTCAAATCCCTGCGGGAGACGGGCGACAAAGTCGTCACAATGGGCATCGCGCGCCGCGGCCTTCACTTCTTCGTCGGTCGCGTCGCGCCTGCCATAGCGGATGTTTTCCATGAGCGTCCGGTGAAACAGCAGAGGATCCTGGGGCACCAATGCCACGTTTTTGCGCAAAGAATCCTGGGTAACATCCACGATATTCTGCCCGTCCACGCGGATCTCCCCTTCCTGCACGTCAAAGAAACGAAAAATGAGCGACACCAGCGTGGATTTGCCGGCACCCGACGGCCCGACGAGGCCTACTTTTTCTCCTGGTTTTACCGTGAGATTGAAATGCGTGATGACGTTGCGAGTTTTGGTGTACGTAAATGACACGTCGCGAAATTCCACCAGTCCCTTCCCTATATCCAGTTCGTACGCCTGTGGCTTGTCCTGCACGTCGTGCGGGCGCATGAGGATTTCGGTCATTTCTTGGGCATCGGCGAGTTTTTTGTAAATGTCACGGAGCACCCGCCAGAAATCCCAAAGCCGCCTGAACATGCCGACAAGATATCCTTGGATGAGCGCAAAGTCGCCGAGCGTCAGTACACCGGCACTCCAGAGACGGATCGCAAAGTACATCACAAGAAACTCAAGAGTGATCATGAGTGCCCCCTGAAAGCCCTCTATCCCCGTACTCAAGCGCCATGTAAACGTCCAGAGGCGCCTCTGCTTGTCCGTAAGCGTTCGAAACCGCGCAAGTTCGTGCTTAAACGAGGTGAAGATTTTGACGTTTACATTATTGGTAATGCTATCCGCAAGCTGGCCTGTCACTTCGGTGTCCGCGGCGGCGACAGCCGCGTCGTGTTTGAGCTTGTAAAGCGCAAACGCATAGTTGAGAGAGAAGAAGATGATCGTCCACACGAAAAGCAGGATGCCGAGCAGAGGATGCCAGTACCAGAGCACCGCAACCGTAATGCCGGTACGCAGAAGCATGGGGAAAAGATCCAGCAGGATGCGGTCTGCAATGCCCTCAAACGCGTCGGAAAAACGGTTTGCACGCCGCACGATGGAGCCTACAAATCTGTTGAGGAAAAAGCTGTACGAATGGTGATGCAGATAGTCAAAACACGTATTTGCAAGATCGGTCACGACGCGCGGCTCGAAGTACGCGTTGAGCCACATCTCAATCCGGTAGCAGATCCACACGACTCCCCAGAGACCGAACGTCTGGATAATAATCTTGGTCAATTCCGCAGCAGTCGTAGCATTGGGGCCGCCTGATGAGCCAAGCAGGTCAAAGAAGCGCTTATAAAAAAGCGGTATGACCGATTCCACGCTTACCGCTCCGACAAGGCATATCACAATCACCCCGAGATGCCACGGGTATTTTCGCGCGTGCCGCCAGAATATTTTGTATGTTTCTTTGGTTACTGCTTTCATAAAAGAGCCCCGTGATATCAGGACGGCTTTATTATATATCTTCTCTCGGAATTGGTGAAAAATAGCCATAAAAAATGGGGAACGTGACACGTTCCCCGATACTGCGATTATAAAAATGTGACTAACGACTAGCACCGTGGATAATGTTCTCCCGTTCCATTTTTGAGGTGACGTCGTCAGAAAAAGAGCGAGCCAAAAGTAAGGACAGCTTTTGCTCGCTGTAAGAGGCCATTGTTAGAGCATCCTGTCTAAAAAGCCAGGCGATTTCTTCTGCTGGGTGACATACGTCATCTAGCTTAGAATTTTGCTCTTCACGCCTCTTCGCCATGATACACCTCCTAGCAGGGAGTTCACACTAAGCTCATAAAGAGCTGGGATATTCTTACCATATATGAGACAAATAAATTGTAAAGACCCCTATCACGTGTGGCGGTCAGCGACAATGCTGGCGCCGAATGAGTATGGCTTGATGACGGGGACGAAGTTATAGCCCTTGATCATGCCGACGACACTGTCTATCATCTCGCGCGTAGGGCCGTTCTCACCGATATCCACATGCACCTCGTTGCCGTCCCAAAAGAAATCGTCACCCAACGTCTGCTCCAGACGCCCGCGCACTTCCTGGGCGAGCGTGATGGAACGGATGGCTTCTGCCCAAATGCGATCGCGCATCATCGCATACGGCCGTTCTTCCGATGTCGTCCAAAAGTGTACCGCGCCATTGCCCACCCGCCACACGGTCACTGCGGTGACAATCGCGGTAGGACTTGCGGCCTGGGAATCACTGCCGATGATGATTTTATAAAACTGTTCGGGCTGGGAGCGCACAAAACGCGCGATGTCCTCCACTACCTCGGACAGTATCATCCTGCCGCGGCTCGGCGTTGAAAAGAGAATGTGATCTTGTGTCGTGGTCATAAACCGGCAAACAAACTATGCTGAATATCCTGCGGGATAGCGTATGGCTCGTCGGTGAGTTCTGCTTTGGTGATGCGGCCCAGACGAAACATACGCACGTCCTTGCGCAGATGGCAATACGCCTCAATCTCGCCGTTGGGTTTTATCTGTCGCACCTCAATCAGACGCGTTTTCTTGAATCCCTCGTGGTTCGCGTCCTGTGATGAAACATACTCAATCGCCACTTTTTTTCTCTCGGCCAGTCCCTTTGCCACCGTAGCGCCCACGGGCTCTGCCACCTGCCCCGTCCATGCCACCGGAATGGAATGTACTTTGTGATCAATGTATGACTCAAACAGCACGTGCCCGTTTTTCTTGCCGTATTCGTACAAATCCCGTGTCAACCGCACATCGTCTAGGCAATATTCTTTCACCTGCGCCACCTTCCCCTGCCGGAACCACTCCAGCGCTTCCAGCCCATGTCCGCTCTTGCCGATCCCCAGGGTCGCCTTAGCAACGCCGTCCAGTCCCACGCGATGTCCGAGAAATTTCACCGCATCCGCAAAAATATCGGTGAGCGCGATGGGCGCAAGCACTGCTGTGTCCACATATGCTTCCAGCACCGGAATATCAAAATGAATGATGTTGAAGCCGACGATGTGGCCGGTATTTTTGAGCATGTCGGCAAACTGCGGCAGTTCATGCTCTTCAAACGCAAAAAAGGCGTCTTTCACGTATGAGTAGACGCCAGCAACCGAAATGCCCAAATCGCGGATATTTTTTTCTCCCCCGACTTCGGCAAACGCTTTTTTTGTTTCCAAATCAATAACCAGCGTATCGCGCATGGAGAGAGTATATCCGCGCCTTGATAAAAAATCAAATGAAAGGGTTGCATCCGAGATGAACTCGGATACAACCCACCGACCTCACATGAAAGTACTCATAAGGAACAGTGCGGCAAAAGCCACCATAACGAATGCCGCAACTGCAGCAATAATTCTGACTGCACTCATTGGAGGACTTGATAGTCCTGTGTGTAAGATGCGTCCTCCAATAACAAGCAATGCTATCCCTGCAATAAAGTATCCTGCAGGAGTTTGGAACATTGCGGATCTCCTTCTTGCTAATACCAGTACAAGCTGGGCTTACTCTCTCACAAATAGCTCTCTCATCTCAAAAATCAGAGAGTGAGATGGAAGCGAATCCATTATAGTGCCTCCTTCACGTACTTGTCAAAAAACTGGAGCGCTCTGTCGGCTGCGGTCTGCCACGCATCGGCAAATTCGTGACCTTCTCCCGGATACGTGAAGAGCTCGGCTTTTTTATTGAGCGCCGTGAGACGCTGAAACATGGTTTCTGAAAATGCGGTGGGGACATCGCGATCGGCAGCGCCGTGGTGCAACTGCACGGGCGTCTGCACATCCTGAAAATAGGTGATCGGCGATATGCGGCGATAGATGTCGCTACTCTCCGCGCCATACGTCTCGTACAGCCAGGCAATCTCTTCATCCGTGAGTTCATAAAAATTTTCCTCCGCATCCGCGCTGATGGAGGCAAACAGCACATACGCACGGATGTCGGACGAGAGTGTCATCACCCGTGCGGCTATACCCCCGCCCATGCTGTGCCCCCACATGCCGATGCGGTTTTTATCCATCAGAGGACCCTCATAATCTTTCACCGCATCAATAAGCGCCATGACATCCTGGGTATAGCCGACATAGAAGTCGTGATGCGCGGATGCCGCGGAAGCATACCCTACTTCCGCGGGGCTGGAACTCGCGTGTCCGCGATAATCAGGATGGAGCGTGACATATCCATTCCTGGCAAAAAATCCTGTTCGCGTTTTGACCCACGGCCCGATGTATATATCGCAAGATCAATAAGGCCGTGATTGAGTATGAGTACTGGAAATCCGCCGTCGGGTACCGGCCCTGCGGGCACGTTCATGATACCCGTAAGCGTAAGGCCGCCTGATGTATAGGTGATGGGGAATTTTTGGTATGCGCCTCCGACAGTCGCGGCCTCTCCAATGCGAAAATCCCGCCCCCGCGTCGGGTTTTGGCGCAATGCGGGAATAGTAAACTCTTCGCCCGGAGTCGGGGGTATACTCATAGCACTTTGAGGTGCGCCTGTCGCACGAACCCCACTGATGCGGACCCGATCGCCTATTTTTATGCCATGTTTCCGGGCAAAGCCCGCGCGCGTCTCAAGCACGAAATCTGCCAGTCCGTCAGGACGATACACCGGCAACGCGGCATCGGCAGTGCCGGACATCGGCGCCGGAGCGCTTTCTTCTATATCCGAAATCGTATTGTTCTTGATCCAAAAAATGTCTATGGGAAACTCCATGTCTTTCATCCAGATTGCATAGTAATCAGGACCGTCAAAGATAAAGAGCATGGCTTCGTTTTCAGCCAGCGACTCGCGCCCCGAAAGGCCGCGCGCCCACGCCGTGCGATGTGAGGCGACTTCTGCCATGAGAGCTACGCCCTGTATCTCCACCGTAACAAATTCTTTTTCCTTGTGCATAAAAAATGCAAAAAACGCTCCGATCGCAAGACCGCAGAGCGCTAGAGAAATCAGGATACTCATTCGGACTGACCGCATAGGACGCTGATGCTACCGTTCACAGACGGCGCGATACATCTCTATGAGTATATCTGTCCCTCATGCCCTCCGCAAGCGGACAATAAAAAATCGCCGGGCTATGCCCGGCGATTTTTTGTAGCCGCTATCGCCTGCTCCAATTTTTGTACGATATCTTCAACAGAGAACCCGTACGTCTCAAAATCGCCGAGCGTGCGTGCAGAGTGCAGTCCCCGCGCGTCCGCGCGGTGATCTCCTCGTTCATGAAAATCAGATCCGCCGGTGCGGAGCAATGCATATTTTCCCGCAAGCGCGTATAAGAATTCTGCATCATCTTCGGTGTGCGCGGGGCTGAACACTTCCACCCCTTCAATACCCCACCCGATCAGTTCTTTGAGAAACCGCTCCAGCCCCTCATGGTTTCCCTGAAAATGAATGGCGGGATGCGACCATACGGCAACGCCGCCGGCGGCGTGGATGAGTGCGATCGCGTCTTGCGCCGAAATGTGCGCGCGCGAAACGTAATATGGACTGTCGTCCGTAAGGAATTTTTCTATAAAATCATGGGTGGTCGCGGCACCTCCCAGCTTTTCTTTATTTTCGGGCCTGCCTAGGATCGCGCGGGCAATGTGGGGACGCGCGATCGTGCCCGATGCCTGGCGCTGGACATCTTCCCACATCACAACAAATCCCGCGGCCGCGAGATTCTGTACCATCTGTTGGGCGCCCTCAATGCGACCCTGCTGAAAATCGGCAAGTTTTTCCAGCAATGCCGGATGCGTGTGGTCAATGCCGTATCCGAGAATATGCGCGCCGTGGTCTTCAACCGACATCTCAATGCCCCCGATGACCGTAACTCCTGCTGGTGTTCCCGCAGACAACGCCTCGGCAACACCACCAATGGTGTCGTGATCGGTCATGGCGATCACACCGATCCCAAGATCTTTGGCCATATCAATGATCTGTGCAGGCGTGTGCTTGCCGTCGGACGCCGTGGACTGGATCTGCAGATCAAATGACTGTGCCATATGCTACATCTCAAATATCAGCGTGGTTTCAAACAGGCCGGTATCAGGATTCTTTTTTACGTCCACATCGGCATATGACACCGCGCATATCTCTGCCGCCGGCTCTTCCACACTGGTGCCCGTCACTTCCGCGTGAAGGAAATTTTCGCCGAACGTACGGAATACGCCCTGGGTAAAAACCGCACCGTGCGTATCCTGCTCGGCAAGAATCTGGGATATAAATTCCACGAGGAGCGATGAGATATCGACCGCGTGGACCGTGATCTCGCGTTTTATTTTCTTTCCCGACGAGGACATCGCCCCTGCATCGGGCGCTACAAATGACGCCATGCCAGCCAACGCATTCCGAAAAAGCTCCTGAACCGTGCGCCCACGGACTAAGAGGTGGGTATCTCTATCCTGCGGCACTATTTCAAATTCCTGATAGTTTTTCATGGCTTTGTTTCAGCGGGGGGCAAGCCGTCGTTGAGCGCTTCACGCACGACCCTGCGATCGTCCCACGAAAGTTTACTCCCCTTGGGGCCCATAATCCAGAGCTCTGCCCCCTTTCCCGTGATCACCACGGTGTCTCCGGCACGGGCACGAGTGATGGCCGCACGGATTGCAGTGCCCCGATCAATGATTTTCTCAAAATTTTTGGAGATGCCTCGGCCTATTTCGCCCACAATCGCCTCCGGGTCTTCGTCATACGGGTCTTCGTTGGTCAGGATGATATCATCGCAGTAGCGCTCTGCGATCGCTCCGAATGCCGGACGCTTCCAGGTATCTCTTCCGCCACCCGCGGCTCCCAGCACACAGATGAGTTTTCCTTTTCTTTTTTTTGGGATTTGGGATTTGGGATTTGGGATTTGCCTCAAAAATGTGTACACATTTTTGAGGGAGTCCGGCGTGTGCGCATAATCAACCACGACAGCAACCGGACTCCGCGCCACAAATTCCATGCGGCCAGGCACTCCCGCGACCCGCACCACCGCATCGGCAATACGCTCCAATGCAATGCCCTCGCTCAAGCCAACCGCGACCGCCGCAAGGATATTGTAGAAATTAAACATGCCCAGAAGCGGCGAGCGCACGGCAACACCGGCAACGGCAAAGCCGATACCATCAGCTCCGATCACCACATCCGATATTTTCCACTGCTTGGCGCCGATTACGATCGCATCTTTGCCATAAAAAATCTTATGCGCAGACGTTGCCGCGGAGAACCTGGCACTGTGCGGATCATCACGATTGATCACCGCAGCACCCCCTTTGGGTAGGCGCCAAAATAAATCCAGCTTTGCCCGCAGGTATGGCTCAAATCCGCCGTGCGATTCTATATGCTCGGGCGCTATGTTCGTCATGACAGCGCCGGAAAACGGAATGGCGCGATGCCGGAACTGGACAATACCCTGACTGGTGACTTCCAGCACCGCATAGCGGCATCCCGCATTGCTCGCTTGCCGCAAAAGCCGTTGGACAAAAAAGCGTCCGGGCATGGTCATCTTGAGCGCGTTGGGCGTTTCAACGTCCTTGATGCGAAACGAGAGCGACGATGCCGACATAACTCCCACGCCGGAAGCGGACAGCACTTCGTGGACGAGCCGCACGATTGTGGTCTTGCCCTTGGTGCCCGTGATACCGATGACCGTAAGATGCCGCCCGGGAAACCAAAACCGCACCGCGGCCGCGTAGGCGAGAAAAAAATGATAGAGCGGTTGAAGCCGAACAAACGCCGCGCGAGGGAAAAAACGTTTTATCACTGTCAGCAGAGCATCCATACGCCGAATGTTATAAGAGACGCCCCTCGCCGCTTCGCGCCAGCCGTTCCGTGGTCGCCCGCGCAATGCCTACCAATCCCTCAAATCCAAGCTGGCTGTTTTCCTTTACATCTTTGTCCGACATCACGAGGTACTCCCAAGCGGATGACTGGCCTTCAATTTTCACCTTACTTGCCGTCTTGCACCAACTCCGAGCGGCTCGGGTTTTGAGCACGATGGGGTTGTCGGCGTCACTCTCGGCTTTCTGTATTTCATCCTCGGCTTTTGTTTCCACAACAAACATCCGCTCCGCCGTTTTTGCGATAAAGTCGGGGTAGTAGGGGCGCGTGATCCCGTATCGGTCGCGGTATGAGATGTTGAGATCATGCTTGCGCTCCTGCAACTTTAGAAACGCCTCAACCTCGCCGGATACATTCAAAACTTCTTCTATAAACTTTTTTTCAAAGCCCTCGCCGCTTCTTCGGTAGCCAAGCTTGGGATAAATGCACCGTTCCACCGGAACGGCAAGCGGCCCGCGCACATAGATTTTCTTCACATCGCTCGCGCGACCGACTTTCCCGACTCTCGCCTCATATTGAATCTCGCCGAGCGCTTCCACAATCGCGCGGCGCACCGTGCCAACAATAAAATCAAACAGATCAGAATAATTCAGCACTATGTAATTTTCCGGTTTTGAAAAGTCAATTGCCTGCCCAAATAGTTTTTTGTTCACATATTCATCAACGATGGCGGTAATTCCCGACATCTGACCGGTGAGCAACTGCATGCCGCGTTCGCGCGCCACGGCGAGCGTCGCTTGCCGCAGAAAGTGGTTGTAATCAAAGTATTCGTTCTCCAGCTTCCATGTTTTCACCTTGCCTCCGGTTTCTGCGTGCGTTTCCGTGACGGCGAGATTGGAGAGATGTTTTTGCAGAATATCAAACGGGATTTTATATGAAGGCAGAGTGTGTATGTCAACCCCGCGAACATCAAGCCGTGGCGCCTGCTCGTACACCTGCACCGGCCAGACGATGTCGTACTTTGCAATCCGATCCGGCGTCGCCTCAACAAGCGCCAAGTCGCCGGTAACATCCGTGCCGCCGCTGTCGCCAATGCCTATGGCATACCCTTGCGCGCGCAACTCATCGTAAAATGCCTTAAAGCGCGGGTGCTCAACGACGAAAAGAAAATCAAACGCGTATTGGGGCGGTCTATTCCGCATCACATCTTCCCGCGCCTCTCGCTTCAACTCTTGCAATTCCGGGTATTCGTATGCGGGGAACATCAGGCGAAGTCCGCGCCCCACAACTTGCTCAAGCAGAAGATCCGCCTCCGCGCTTCGTAATACAACTGTAACCGCGACATTTCGCGTATCAAAACCCTCGCGAAGCATGAGCACGCTTATCACCACGCGAATCGGATTGACTTCCTCCGGCTCGTCAAGCGTCTCAAGCGGCAGACGATATTCCTCCCATTCCTTGTCTGTCAATTCCGCGCCGCCACTTTTTTTAACTTTTGAATGTATGACAAGCGTTTGCTTTTCATAACTCCTGCCGCGCTCGTCGGTGAGATGCCTGAAATGCTCGGCAACCAGATCCGCTACCTCGGTATTTTCGGCAAGAATAAACAGCACCGGCTTTTTCTCAATGCCCTGCTCCTTGAACTCCTCGGCGATCTGCTCCATTTTTTTTCTTCCAATGTCAAGGAGCAGTTTCTGATCCGAAGCAAGCCCGATCACGGCACCGCGGCGATGGTCGCCCTCCGGCTCGGCTCGCTCGGCGCGGACTTTTAACTCATCCACATCCTCGCCCGCGACGAGTTGCCGTTCCTCCAGAAAAATCTGCTTGACGAGCATGTCATGCATCGCGTCAACCAAGCCGTAGTCATAGATGATATGAGGGAAATACTCTTTTCGCTCTCCGCTCCCGAAAAACGGCGTTGCCGAGAAATCAATCTGCAAAAACAGCCCACGCTTTTCTTTGTGGTGTTCTACCATGCGTTCATGAAGTACCTGTATAAATCGCCGCCAGACAAGCTCGTCGCCGGTCTTTGACTTTGAGCCGTGCACATGGTGCGCCTCGTCGTTCAAGACGATCAGATCGGGATACTCTGCGAGAAAATCGGCGATCACTTCGCCGCGCGGAGCATCCTCCACATCCGCGCCGGTGAGCTGATTCCACATATTGGCGTGCTTGTTGAAAACAAATTGCTGCCAATTGGTGATATATACAAATGGCTCGTCAGGCGGGGTAGTGTTCGCCCGCACGCCAGACGGCTCAAACACGCGCAGATTGAATCGGTTACGCCATCGCTCGCCGTCGGGCATAAAGAGCCGCCGCTCAAAATCCGCTTTTGATTTGTCGCGATTGCTTGTTTTGGGATCGTGCTTGCCTAAAAACATATCCAGCAAGCGATTCAGCACTTCGTGCCCGGGCGCTACCAGCAAAAAATGCGCGGAGTATCTGCCGGGCCGCTCGCAGTTCAGAGCGTTGAAATACTGCCACACCAAAAGTGCGGCGAGCACCCATGTTTTGCCGGTGCCTGTCGCCATTTTCAGCGCGTACTTGGGAAACGGAATTGACGCGACTTCCTCTGAGAGCGCGGCGCTTTGAGCGAGTATGTCTGGCGCCAACCGCTCATACGCGTCTTTGAGCATGGAAAATCGCAAAATTTCGTGGCAATAGATAATCACTTCAACCGCGCGGCGCTGGCAGTCATGGAATCGCTCCACATCTTCCTCGTCGCGGAGAAACCAATACGCCAAAAGGTCGTGCGTTGTCTGCGTCACACCGGGCCAGCCCTGATCCGCCCACGCAGACACCTCCCCCCGAAGCGCACTCGCAAGGGGCAATTCATTGATGATGGGTTGTGTTGATTTTTTTGGCATAGTGCGCTATAATAAATTGTGGATAACTCGCTATCTGACAAAGCTATGGGATGGTATGCTGTTAATAGTCGTGGTCTCTTATGGGGGTGAAAGTCAGAAATGGCTCTACTGCGGGGCGTGATTAGGTCCCGCTTGCGGGAAATCGAAAGCGCTACGATGAAGGTTCGCCGCCCTTCCACTCCCACAAAAGATCATAACTCGCCAAATAGCTTTCTTTCCTGACGCGGAAGAAAGTGGCTATTTCACATCTCCTGCTATTATATTCTTTCATGACCTCTTGTAGAGAACAAATATAGTTCTCGTTTTTAAGTTTTTTGACAAAAATAAAATCTCCTCGCTTGCCGCCTTTGTTCCGATAAACGCGGTCGGGGTATTTTACCAATCGATGTATATTGTCCACCAAGAAATCAAATTCTTCAGCGGGTCGCTTGTCGTACACATGTTTCAACGCCCTCGTCCCGATGTACGCCCGAACACAATTACAGCCGATACCCTTCATCACCGCTTGCGTAAGATTGCAGAGAAAAATCTGGACATCCTGAACAACGGCACCGTTTTCCGTTCCTTTTACATACCGAGTATAAAGATTTGAAGCGATTTTGTATAACATAGTTCTTACACTGTTGCCTCCAGCGTTCCGGTAGCGTCATTTCCGAAAATATCCACGACGCGAATGGCGATGGTATATTTGCCGGGGCTTTCGTATGTATGCGCCGTCTTGGCGCTGACCGTTTTTGCCTTTCGGCCGGAGCCGCGCAAATCCTGCCAAGCCGACTTGAAGGTAAAGCCATCGTAATTCCAATCCACGGCCCAGTAGTCAATCAGCACGGCAAAATTGTCTTTCACCATTTTGAGAAGTTCTATGCGCGCCTCGTCCGCTTTTTTGCCGCTTCCAAGCGGGAAATCATAGAGCACATAGTTATCAATGCCGATGGTCGCCGTCGTGCCGTCTATTTTCGGCTCGGCGAGTTTGAGATACGGCTTTTCAGAAAAATGCACCTTTGCGGCAAGCGTCTCAATTTCTTCCTCGTCTCGCGCTTTCTTCAGATATTCATAAATGTCCTGCGGGATCTGCCGGCTCACGACTTCGGTTTTGATATCTTTGCCCGCGGCACGGAGGCGAGAAGCCAAAAGTTCGTCGTAGTTGTACTCATAATCCCATGCGAGAATGACGAGCCGCTTGTAGCCCGTGCCTTCCAAATCCCGCGCCTCGGCCGCGAGCTCCTCTACTTTACGCGCCGCGACCGGACGGTCTGGATAGCCGCAATATACAAGCTCCAGTGTTTTTTCGTCTTTCCTTACGCCCAAGTCGTGCCGGTTCTTGATCGGCGTGGCGCCATAGAGCTTCAGGATAATTTTTTGCATTTCGTAAATCCTGCCGCCGGAAAGGTAAATCATCTCGCGCTGATAATTGCCGATGTTTTCAATGAGAAATGGGTTTGCTTCCTGCTCTACCAGCCGCCCGCGCGTTACTTGAATGCCGACTTTGCCAAGTTCCGTTCCAAGCCAGCGGCGGTTGAGTTTTTCAGCAACGGCAAGCGCAGTACCGGAACCGCAGAAAAAGTCAGCTACCAGATCGTTTTCTGATGAACTTGCCTTGATGATCCTTTCAAGTAGCGGGCTAGGTTTTTGGGTATCGTACCCCAATAATTCACTTCTATATCTCTCGGTAGCCCAAATATCAATCCACCAATCTTCGGCTTGCTTGCCTTTTTCCTCAAGCTCTTTTACTCCCTCCTCGTCTTCTTCTTCACTACCAAAAACTTGCCCAACATTATGCAACCCACTTTTGTGTGGAATATATTGCGGATTGAATACATAATTATCGGACTTTGAATACAGAAAAACTACGTCGTGCTTCCTGGTAAAATATCTTCCTGCTTTTCTTGGGCCAGTATATGCCCATACGATCTCGTTTATAAAATTATCCTTTCCAAAAATCTCGTCCATCATAACTTTCACGTAATGCCCAATGTGCCAATCAAGATGCACATAGATGGAGCCGTCGGGCGCCAAGAGCCGCTTCATTAGTTGCAGGCGCGGATAGAGCATATCAAGGTAGGAGTCCGTGCCACCGGCCCATGTGTCTTTGTAAGCGAGTCGCTCAATGACAGAGGGCTCTTTGGTCATTTCAGTGCCGTCAATTTTGATTTTGTGCGAGTAGTCGGCTTTGGAATCAAACGGCGGGTCAATGTAGATGAGGTTGATTTTGCCCTCGTACCCTTGCGCCAAAAGCGCCTGCATAGCAAGCAGGTTGTCGCCCCAGATAAGCCGGTTCATCTTTTGCTTGTCCAGTTCGTCCTCGCCGATGAGTTTGTCGCGGAATGAAAGTGGCAGCTGCCCGGCTTTTTCGGGATTTGGGATCACGACCTCCGCGGTCTGAAACTCAATGTCTTTCGGATTTGGCGCGCGCTTGGGCTTGGTGTCCCACACGATCCGCGCCGAGTCCTTTTTGCGAAAGTGGTTTGCCATGGCTGGATTCAGAGTATCTTTTTCAAAAGCCGGTATACCCCATAGTAGGACGGCCGATATATCATATCAACGCTCGCCGGATATTGCACGATACGCCCGCCGAATCCTTTTTTAAACCGCGTGAGTCCCGGCCAATGTTTCTCATCGATACCCCATAGATCGTACGCGGCATATCCCCGCCGCTTCGCTTCCAGCATGATCCGCCAATGAAGCAGATGGGGCGCCATTACGTCCCGGCGGCTACCAGACGAAGCGCCGTGAAGATACGTCACCACACCCCCCACCCCCTTCACTATAGAGGTTTCGCCTCTATAGTAATTTACCATTGCCGTGGCGAGCGGTTGTCTGTCGTATTCAGCAAAAAACAGTTCGTTGGAGAAGTCATCCGTACGGATTTCAAGAAGTTTTTTATAGTACTCTTTTGGGTGCACCCGAAATCCGTCGCGCGCCGCCGTCTTCTGCAACAAACGCCAGAATATTTCAAAATCATTCGTCGTGTTACGCGCGTCGTGGGTCGTGATAACGCCTTTCCGTTCCGCGAGCCGGATGTTGTAGCGCGTTTTCTCATGCATAGCAGAGAGCAGATCATGCTCCGTCTGCGTAAGATCCATGACTATCGTTTCGCGGGGCTGGATCGGGATACTAGCTTGTAGGTTGTGGGTTGTAGGTTGTAGGGATAATAAGGATACAAGCGGATCTACTTTTAAAAAGATACTTTTTTCGCGCGCGGCAATCGTGCGAACCTCATCAAAAAAATCTCCGCGGATGTCGGGACGTGGCGTATACAGGTAGTGAAACCCCAGCGGCAGATCGTGGCGAATGACGAGCGCATCCGCAACGCGCCATGTTTTTCTCCCAAGAGCATGCTGCAGATACTCCCACGCCGAGGATTGTAAAAACGAAGGGGCGGGAATCATTTTTTCTCCCCCATACGCCGGAGTGCGTGCTGTACCCTGTCTTCCAAGCGCGTAAGCGTAGCAGGAACTTCGGCCAGCGCGTCACGCGCTTCGCGCTGTGAATACCCGAGAGCTTCCAGTGCATCTAGGACTTCGGCTTCTGCTTTCAGTTCCGGCGCCTCTACCGTCATCCCGCGTCCGGCCATTTTGTCTTTCAACTCCAGCACCACTTTTTCCGCAATTTTTTTGCCGATGCCGGATACGCGCGTCATATATGACGTGTCCCCTGCCGCGATTGCCTTTTTCAATGTGTCCACCGGCGCAATACCTAATATGCCCAAAGCGCCCTTGGGGCCGATGCCCGAGATGGAAATCAGCATTTCAAAAAGCTCCAGTTCGGCAAAGTGCAAAAACCCGTACAATTCCCGCGCATCCTCACGCACGTGGTCGTGCGTCCAGAGCTTAACGGGGTTCCCCCGCGCGGGCATGGTATGGAGCGCATCAGCGCCCGCAAATACTTTGTAGCCTATGCCGTTGACGCCCACGATGAGAAATTTTTCTCCTGCCATCAGCACGGTCCCTTCCAGAAATGAAATCATAGTGCAAGTATGAATGAAAAAGGCCTTTTTTTCAAAAGACCGTGATGTGTGTTTGTGTATGAACCGCCACGACTCACTGCGAAGCGTCTGTCCAGCCCGAACGCGGTGAAGACGGATGGTTGCCGTCCCTGCCGTCGTGATCCTCGATGCGGCTGCGCAGGAACCACACCACTACAGCAATACCGCAAAGAAAGAGCGCTACGACTATAAACTTCATGCCCATCTCCACGCCCCGCGAGCGCGCGCTACCTGATGACCAAAGAACGGTTGAGATGTTCGGCCAGATCTTGCCGACTTCTGACATATGGGATACCATATGGGGATGATTCCGTCAAACGACGCTTCTCCTTTCCGTTTGGTATCTACATTCTCCCCCACCGGCGACCAGCCGACCGCCATTGCCGCGCTCACGGGCAATCTGGATGCTGGTGTACGGCACCAGACATTGCTTGGTGTCACTGGATCGGGCAAGACATTCACTATTGCTAATATCATTAAAAACGTACAAAAGCCCACACTGGTCATCTCGCACAACAAAACACTCGCGGCCCAGCTCTATCAGGAATTCAAAGAATTTTTCCCCAACAATGCGGTGCATTATTTTGTCTCCTATTACGATTACTACCAGCCCGAGGCGTATATTCCCCGCACCGACACGTATATAGAAAAGGACGCCAGAATCAATGAAATAATTGACGGCCTGCGCCATGCGTCCACGGCTGACCTGCTGACCAGGAAAGACACGATTATCGTGGCGTCGGTGTCGTGCATTTACGGCGTGGGCAGTCCCGAAGCGTATGAGCGCATTTCGAAGCACCTCATGGTCGGGCAGGTGTTGGGACAAAAAGCGCTGATGGCGCAGTTGATTGCCCTGCAGTACAGTCGCAACCCCATTGATCCGCGTCAGGGACACTTTCGCACGCGCGAAAATACCGTAGAAATACACCTGCCGTCCGGCGAGGAAATCATCTCCGTCGCTTTTGAAAAAAACCGCATTGCTTCAATCGCGCGCTCTTGGAAACGGGGTTTCCAAGTTGGAAACCCCGTTTCCAAGCTATCGGCTGTCCGATTTTTTCCTGCCAAGCATTTTGTCACGCCGGAGGATAAGCTGGATATTGCCATTGCCAATATCAAAGCCGAGCTGGAAGAACAAACAGCGCTTTTTAAGCGACAGGGTAAGGTATTGGAAGCGGCGCGCATCAAACAGCGCACCGAATTTGATATGGAGACGCTCCGCACCACCGGATACGTCAACGGCATTGAAAACTATTCCCGCCAGCTGGATTTCCGCGAGCCGGGTACGCCGCCACACACCCTGCTGGACTATTTTCGCTATACCCACGGGGACGATTTTCTTACCGTGATTGACGAGTCGCATGCTACTTTGCCGCAAATACGAGGCATGGAACGGGGCGATCGAGCGCGAAAAGATGTGTTGGTGCAGTACGGCTTCCGCCTGCCATCCGCCGTGGACAACCGGCCGTTGAGGTTTGACGA
>ERZ1292623.1634-Hain-H51-01um-R1-1634-length-21156-cov-5_pt1 | contig 21156 bp, 20 predicted proteins | sample MGYA00564398_ERZ1292623 | MGnify/ENA primary metagenome ERZ1292623 (study PRJEB36523, sample SAMEA6512633) | groundwater metagenome | collected 2019-01-07 | study: AquaDiva: Metagenomics assemblies of 32 groundwater samples | reverse complement strand
TCGGACCATCGACCTCTGTCTTATCAGGACAGCGTTCTACCACTGAACTACACGCGCATAATTTGGTGTGGGGTCAGGATCCCGAATAAAATCACTTCGTGATTATAACGGGGCAAGCAATCCCGATTTTCTTGTAGCTTCTGCTACAAGAAAAAATCGCGGATCCTCGACATTGCAACTCAATCAAAGATTGAAACAATGTCGGGACGTTCTACTATTCCGACGGTTCGGTCGGAAGGCTCCGACAAAGTCCGACACTGCGACTTGTCGGAGTCGTCGGACCGACTTCATCCTACTTACATCAGTGCGTCGGCCCTGACGGGGACTTATGAGCACAACTTTACCCCGCCATACTTGGGCTGGTGGGCGTTAGAGGGATTGAACCTCTGACCTTTACGATGTCAACGTAACGCTCTACCACTGAGCTAAACGCCCAAGTATGGCGGGGCAAGCTACTTGCCCGCCCGTAGCTCAATAGTATTGAGCGGAGGCGGGAACTATGAGCACTGCTCATTCCTCCTAATTGAGATTGAGGGCGGCGGCGGCCCCTAAATCAAACTTGGTTCTCTGGACGTCTTCGTGGCCAATACTAATCGTCTGACTAATTCCCGAAGTTATGCTTATCATGGCCAAAACCAGATACAAAATCAAGAGGGTCATTAAGAGTACCGCGATCACTCCCAATCCGATATCATACGCTTTCGTTTTTAAAAAATGTATCATGCGCGTTATTGATTCTCGACATCTTTATAAAAAAGCCGTCCTTTGAAAGTAGCCTGGTATTGATCGCCACGAGAAAGTTCGAATGTATCGAGAGCCAGAAGATAGGCTCGGGGTTTCGACTCAATATCTTGAAGGAAGCCCATGATTCCAGAAAGCGGACCGGACATAACTAAAGAAAAACTAATGGAACTCAATCCGCCCGAACTCGTCGGCCCCCCTTCTCCCTGAAAAGCAAACTGGAGCGTGACGCCGCGTTGACTGGCCAATGATTCGAGGAAATCTCGGACGTCAATTAATCGGTCTTTCCCGGGCAGGAGTCGCGAAAGTTTTTCGTCATACATGTTTGCCTTCTCCGCCTCACTTTCCAAAACACTAAGAAGCGGCACTAATTGGACCCGACGGGCGATAGTATTTTTGAGGAGCTGGACTTTCGCGGATTGGGACTCAATATCGTAGCGAAACCAAACGAGACCGAGAAAGCCCACAATCAAACTCACAATGATGACGACGACACTCCGAATAAAAACTTTTTTTGAGACCATACTATTTTAGTATACCAGACTGACGACCAATCTAAATGCCGGCAAAGATAAAAATGAAAAAATCTATGCCTGGTTTGAGGAAAAATGCAAAAACAAAATCGAGTACTCTGGGCAAAGCCAAGAAGAGAATGATGAGAAAGATAACGAAATGTTCTTGAATCAGGAGCCAGGTGCGGGCCCAAAATGCATCGAGATACAGTTGGGCTCGACGCGGCAGGAGTAGGGCCAGCACCTTTGAACCGTCAATCGGTGGAATGGGGAGAAGATTGAAGAGGGCAAGGGCAATATTCAAAGCCATCGTGAGACCAAACATAGTAATGAGGAGTTCTGCTTGGACACCTGAAAGGACCGGGAAGAGAGCCAGGAGTCGAATACAGAGGCCCAAAATTGCGGCCACAACCAGATTCGAGAGCGGTCCAGCAAGAGCGATCAGTCCCCCGCCTTTCTGGGGGTCTTTGAGATTATAAGGATTATAAGGAACCGGTTTGGCCCAACCGATAACCGGTTGACCGGTCAAGATAAGAATCAAGGGAAGAATGATCGAACCGAAAAGATCGACGTGTCGCGCCGGATTGAGAGTCAAACGACCAGCCATCCGCGCCGTCGGATCACCGAGATACTCAGCGACATAGCCATGAGAAATCTCATGGATAATGACCGAGAAGACAAGAACAATAAGTTGGAAGACAAAGAAAGCCTCTTGCATAGCTCCCCTATTTTACCAATCCTTCGAGGATCGTCCAAATCGGGAAATACATTGCCGAGTTTCTCTTCCTGCGGTAGGATAAAAACTCAAGCGAGCATACCAATCGCTTCCGTAGTGAAATCCCGACGCACTGTTTAAATGTAGAGTATCGAAGTCGGGACTCCGTACCGCCGACGTTTACGTCGGAGTGGACCCGGACACAAAACTACGTTTTGTAACGGGCAAGTATCACGACGGATTCCCTGCCCGCCAAAATGCCCTCGTGGTGAAACGGATATCACATGTGGCTTCGAACCACAGGTTCTGGGTTCAACTCCTGGCGAGGGCACACACACTTTTTGCATCAGGCGGGGAACCTGTTATTGGGGGTTCGAATCCCTCCGGAAGCACTAAAACAAAATGAGCTGCGCCTTGGTGCGGCTTATTTTGTTTCGGTTTTTGGGAGGAGGGATTCGAACAGTGGAGGGGGTCGGGGAACCACGACTGGTTCCCCGTGTCGGAAATTACTCAAAACCGACCGCGTGCCGCCTTAGCTTCAGCGGTGGCACAGGGTTTTGAGGGAGCGAGTCACACGAGCGACGTTCGAATCCCTCCGGAAGCACATAGGGTCATTGTGCTATACTATAAAAAAAGGTCGGGGCTTTTTTTATTTTAAGGTTTTATGAATACCATGGACGATATGCCAATGGGCAAGAAAAATATCTGTAGCTGTATGCATCACAAGATGATTCCGATTTTCGTGATTTTGTTCGGCGCCGCCTTTCTCCTCCTTCGCCTTAATGTTGTAACCGAAGAATTTGTGGCGCTCGCCTGGCCGCTCATCGTAATCGCCGCCGGCGCGACAAAATTGAGTGAACACAAGTGCCGCTGCTGCTAACTTTCATCTCTCGCCTCGAAGAAAAGCCGCCGAAAAGCGGCTTTTCTTTTTTGAGAAATCGGATACACTATATCTAGTTTGGGATGCGGTTAGCAATCCCGTAGTTCACAGTCTCTTGTTCTAAAGTCTTACGTTTTTAGTTATAAGTCTTTAGTTGCTATCGCACCCATAGCTCAGCTGGTAGAGCGGCTCCCTCTTAAGGAGATGGTCCCAGGTTCGATCCCTGGTGGGTGCACATTCAACAAGTTCAGTGTAAACACATTCGACGGATTCGATAAACTCACCGTAAACAAGCTCAATCTCGACACGAATGAATTCCAAGATTTTGTATTATGTTTTACTGGGAGTTCTCGCGATACTGGCCGCGGTCGGTTTAGCGGCCTTCTACTACGCCGCTTTCGGAAACCTGACCGGTCTCATTCCGGAATCGATCCGCAATATCTTAAAAATTGAGTCGCCCACTTCGCAAACTCCAACGGTCATCCCAACCGGTCCCCAGATGGCGCTTCTCGTCGACGCCAACGGCCGCCTCCTGCTCACCTGGAAAAATCTGCCTAAGGGCATCCGCGATATTCACATCTTCCGGGCTCGCGAAGGCCAACCAAACTGGACACTTTGGAAAACTATCTCGATCTCCGATCTGACCGAAGGAGTCATTCAGCTTCAGTCACTGTATTCACAGGGACTGCTTGGTTATATTTACCGCTTCGAGGCCGTCGGCGACGGCAACGAGGTCATTTGGAACTCATCCTCGACCGCCATCGTAATCGGATCAGGATCTTCATCCACCCTGAATCTGCCGGACTCAAACAGCCCGCCGCCGCCCGCTCCCACTCCGTCGGGCAGCACTCCCCCGCCATCAGCTCCGAGCGATAACACCGGATCTTCCTCAACTCCCGTAACCACCTCCACTCCTCCTTCGACCGTCACCTACTACACTCCCGAGGGCGATATCTCCGGCTCACTCTCACTCACGACCGATCCGTTCTGGGTGAAGGAGGTGAATAAAAAAATTCAGATTGGCTGGAGCAGTCTCAATCCATCGTCGACCGAAGCGGTGGTCTCGCGGAGTAAAAACGAGAGCGGTCCTTGGACAGTTCTTTTTCGCCAAGCGAATCCGGTCACCAACCAGCCATACTCACTCTACCTCTTAGACGACGCGGTTCGCGAAACTGGTTACTATAAACTCGAAAGCCGGGCGACCTCTGGAATCCTCCTTGATAGTTTGGGGCCGGTACTTTTCGAACCGTCGGGGTCATGAGCGAATCATTTTTTGAGACGCCTCTCTATACTCTTCGTCACATTGGCATAAAGTACGCCGAACGGCTCACGCGACTGGGTCTCACGACGGTCCGTGATCTTCTTCGCCATTTTCCCGCGCGATACGAAGATTTCTCCCGTCACTCCTCGATTGCCGAACTGTCGGTTGGTGAACAAGCCACCGTTCAGGGAGTAATCGAAACAATTGATGTGCGAAAAAGTTTTCGCCGCCGGATGATTGTGGTTGAGGCATTTCTTCGCGATGATACTGGTCTTATAAAAATTATTTGGTTCAACCAACCGTACCTTAAAAACACATTCCAGCCCGGCCGGCTCGTGAATATCTCCGGTAAGGTTTCCGAGGAGGGCGGTGATCTTTATTTTTCTCATCCGGCTTATGAAGTCTTGGATCGGAAGGTAATATCTGGCAGTACAGAGACGCAACACACTGGCCGTCTTATTCCCATCTATCCAGAAACGCATGGGCTCACCTCGCGAACTATCCGCTTCCTCATTCAGCCGCTTCTCCTCAATGCCCCAAAGATGGACGAGTGGATTCCACGACCGATTCTCCGCTCGCACAACCTGCCCGAAATCAACCAGGCCATCCAGCACATCCACTTCCCGACCAATCACGAAGAAGCCTGGCAGGCGCGGCGCCGCTTTTCTTTTGAAAACTTATTTTTACTGCAACTGTTAAACGCCGAGCGGCGAAACGAACTGGCGCATCAGAATTCGCCAAAAATTACCATTGCCATTCCGTGGCTGAAGGATATCTTGAAGGAACTTCCCTTCACCCTCACGCTGTCACAGAAAAAATCTCTGTGGGAGATTATCCAAGATCTGGAGAAAGGGCGGCCGATGAACCGACTGCTTCAGGGCGATGTGGGATCGGGAAAAACCGTGGTGGCCGCTCTTGCCTCTCTCGCCGTCGCTCATAACGGCTACCAGGCCGTTCTCCTCGCTCCAACCGAGGTGCTCGCGACACAGCACTTTGCTACTTTCAAGAAATTATTCGCCTCGATTGACGCGGAGCATCAGTCGACGCTTGGCCTCGTGACCGCGCACCAGTCGACCATTTTTTATGGCACCGATCTCGAAAAAGAGCTGACGAAAGAAAAAATGAAAGATCAACTGAAGTCCGGAAAGATTGGCATGGTCATTGGTACGCACGCCCTCCTTGAAAAACAGGTGGCCTTCAAAAATATCGGCCTGGTCATTATCGACGAACAGCATCGGTTCGGTGTCCGCCAACGCGCGGCGCTCGTTAAAAACGCCGATCTTTTGCCACACTTCTTGAGTATGTCGGCCACGCCAATCCCCCGCACCCTCACTTTGACCATGTTCGGCGATCTGGATCTTTCGATTATTAACGAGTTGCCAAAGGGCAGGAAAATGATTCAGACGAGTGTTATTCCGCCGGAAAAAAGAAATCAGGCCTATGCTTTAGTTCGCCGCGAGATCGCGTCCGGCCGCCAGGTGTTCGTGGTCTGCCCGCGCATCGACGTGGCGGAAACAAATCAGTTTTCCGGAAGTCCTTGGGATCGGCAAAAATTGGATGTGAAGTCGGTCAAAGAAGAGTACGAGAAACTGTCGACCACAGTATTTCCGGATTTGAAGATCGGGATGCTCCATGGCCAGATGAAATCCAAAGAAAAAGAAACTGCTATGGCTCAGTTCAAAAAAGGAAAGATCGATATTTTGGTTTCGACGTCGGTCATCGAAGTCGGCGTGGATGTTTCAAACGCGACGGTGATGATGATTGAAAGCGCCGAACGGTTTGGCCTCGCCCAACTCTACCAGTTCCGCGGACGCGGTGGCCGCGGCGAGTCGCAGTCGTACTGTTTACTTTTTACCGAGTCGAACTCGAAAACTGTGGAGAACCGTCTTGAAGCGCTCCGCAAAGCAAAAAACGGATTCGAGCTGGCCGAGGTTGATTTGAAACTTCGTGGTCCGGGACAACTGCTTGGGAACGAGCAGACGGGATTTCCTGATAGTTTGATGCGCAGTTTAGACGATATGGAACTGATTGCGGCGAGTCGTACCGCCGCCACAAAAATCCTGGAGAAAAATAATCTCTCTTTATATCCGGCTCTCAAGAATCGACTCCAAGAGTTCAAAGCTCAACTCCACTTGGAGTAATCGCTACTGCTCGAAACAGTACACGCGGAGAGCTGAAGGACAGGTTATTCCGCTTGGTTCGGTATCCGTCCAAGAACTCGTGACGGAAGTGAGCAGACCATCATCTCCAGATCCGCTAATATTATTTTCCCAAAATGTGCAGTTATTGACGCTCGTTCCTCTTTCTCCATTGGCCGTCGGACCAGTCCAGACTTGTGTGGCAGTAGTTACTTGCAGGCCGTACTCTGACCGGTTTATCGGATTAAGGAGTGTTCCGTCCATCAGATCGGTGTAGCCATAGGCAACTACGGTACCATTTGGCAGTTGCAGTATCGGACTCGTCGTAGCGGTACCAAAATACATCGGCAAAACATAGGGAAGACCTAGATTCGTATTATCAATCCACGCTTTGTAGGTACCGGAAAGACCGGCACCATTCGCCGAATTTTGACAAAAACCGTTGGGACCGCCGATACTTGTAAAATTACCGTCGTGGCGCTGGCTGGTTACAAACACTTTTTTCACGGGACAGTATGGGGCTCGATTAATCGCATTCCGCAGTTCGTTGAAATGCCTGGCTTTGACTGGCATGCCTATGGACAGGCTCGCTCCATCAGTCCACGTTGGTAGTGGCTTACCGCACAAACCATACATTCCTTCAGTCGCCCGGCGCAGTTCATTCATATGAAGCGCCTTAACAGCCATTCCCGCGCTCAGCGTGCCGTCGGTGAAAGAAACTGTGCTCGTACCATTGCCTGTTCGCCGTTCATTGACTCTGGTTTGGAGCTCGATAATCTGGCTCGCCTTGACCGGTCCGCCTGACACAATCGCATCGCCCCACGTGATAGGGTTGGGAAAGTAAACACCAAAATTCGAGGTAACGTTGTGCGAATATTTTCTGATCTGAGCCATGCCCGCCACCGGCCCGCCCACTAAGAATATGTCTCCCTGATCGTTCAGTACGGCGTCGGCGCCGCCCATATCCGTTACCGAAACCGACTGAAAACTGTCGCCATAGTGATAAATCCGACTCGCGAGAATCGCGCCGATATCAATAATATTATCATTCACGTCCACAATGGTCGCTCGTATGTTTGGCGGAGATTCTCGGAGAACATAATCAGATCCTTCGTAGGTAACTTTTTGCATGCCTACCGGATTCGAGGCTGAGTCAAGTTGCAAATTTCCCATCAGGCAGGCGGCGCTGAATGCCCAATCCTGAAGAAGATTGCCAGGATTCAACCGAGCAAAAGGCCCGCAAGAAAATAGCTTATTTTTACCGGCGCTGAAAGCGAGCGCGCTCGAACTGGTGGCCGAATACGAACTGGTAGTCCCTGTCAGTATATTGTGTTTTACAATTCCGGAACTACCGCCTACAAAAAGATTTCCACCCGCTTCGTCGAGCGCGAGATCATAGGCCTGATCCAAAACTCCTGATCCGGGAACATTTTCGTATGTCTTTTCCCACAATAACGTACCCGCCGAATTAAACTTCATCACTCGGTACTGGGGCGTAGATGGATTCACGTATCCCACCACGTACACGTTGCCAAGAGAATCAACCGCGACGGCGTACCCCTGATCATCATAGGGCGTGTCGGCCAGCATAAATCCAGCGCCATTCCACGAAGGAAGATAACTTCCGGTGCTGGAGCTGACTTTGATGATCTTGAAACAAGCGGAAAAACATCCTCCCGTCTGATACCCAATAGCAAAAACGGCGCCATCACGAGGGTCTAAAGTCACTCCTCGGAAACTGTAGGGACTGTAACTATTTGTCCACTGGGGCGTAATAAAAGCCAGGGCCTGATGGGCAGTAGCAAAAAATAATACGAAAAAACCAGCGAAGAGGATAGTTTTATGAGCCCTGGAAATATTCATCACCATACCTTATTCGGCTGTTTTCATCATGTACGCCTCGCAGTATGGCATGGCCCAGATATTCGCGAGCGCGCGACATTCTCCCACCCCTGCCTGCTCTTCCGCAAAAACTTTTTTCAGTTCGTCACAGCCGGCTCTCAGGTTAGCGGTACTCAGATCACCGCAGGAAACAAAATCTGGCTCGACCCCAAGACGAGATAAACGATAACTCTCCTCGCACTCTTTCTGGCTTGCGGCAGTAGGGATATTGGCGCAAAGAGAAACATTATTTTCATCTCTTGCTCGAGTATTCCAATAGGCGCTCGTACACGCTAAGACTCCTTCCTGACTCAATGTAGTACAAACATCCGCATCCTGGCCTGCCAAAGCTTTTGAAAAAGCCACATCGAACTCACACTTCAGAACACTGACAAGCTTATTATCGAGCATCGTACAGTAGGATGGATCCTGTTTCTCTTTGGCTAATGCTAAAGCCACGTTATTGGTACAGATGACGCCATAGTCATATCCTTCAATTCTCACTCCTCTCGCCTTTCCGCACAGCTCTAAATTTCGTGTATCAATAATCGCGGCCACAATTTCTTTTTGGGCATCAGCATTCTTGAGGCGGGGCAGTTCATCCACATGCCGCAGTGCTTCAGCGCGATCATGAAACATTTCTCGATCAATTGTTTTTTGGTCACCGGAAAACTGATAGAAGAGAAAAAATCCAACTAAAAGAACGAGTGGTGGGAGAATCCATTCCTTGCGTATATCTTTTTTTGTGGGAGGATGTTTCCTTCTTTTTATGCGCAATTGTTTCTTCATGCGTAGTAACCTACTGCTGGACACAGTAGAGACGATTCAAGGCGGTACAGCTTACGGTAGTACTAAAAGTCCAGGTACTGGTTGTTGATCCTACTAGACCAACCGCCCCAAATGGGCCGGCCACTCCACTCGTCCAGTTCGTGCAGTTATTGCCTATACCTCCTCCCTCGCCATCGGTGCTCGTCCAGACAGTTGCGCCATTCGCGACCGTCGCGCCAAGCTCATTAATGTTGATAGTTTGATCTAAGAGACTGTCTGTCAGATCGTCAAAGTCCCTGGCTATCTGCCCACTCGTCGGGAGGATAAAGCGCAATGTTGTTGATGTAAGACGAGTTCCGGCAATTCCGGTTCCATCTGAGAGCCAGGCCTTATACGTTCCAGGCAAACTGCCGGCGGTCGCCGCCGTCTGACATTTCGCGTCAGCGCCAGCTAAACCGCCCAAATTGCCGTTATAGGTGCTGCTGGTCACAAATATAAATCGCGTGCCACACGCCGGCGCATCGCTTGTTACGATACGCAAATCATCAATGTGAACTTTTCGCGTCGAGGTGCCTGGCGTGATTACCCCCGATGACCAGGGTGGAGCGGCCTGACCGCAATTCGTATACACCTCTGAAATAGCCGTACGCATCTCATTAAAGTGGGCGGCCGTCACCGCATTGCCCGCGCTAATGGTTGAGCTAGACCAGGAATAGTTCAAGGCTCCGGCATTACCACGACGACCATTAACTTTAGTGCGAAGCTCGGTCACGTGCGTGGCTCTAATCGGTGTGACACCAGCCACAATTGCCTCGGCCCAGGTAAGTGGATCTTGCGGCGAACTCGCTCCAGCAACTGTGTACCGCCTGATTCGAAGTCCTAACCCAAAATCACCGATAGCATAAATTCTCCGAGCAGAATCCGTGCCCAAGGCGACTGCATAAAATGGCAACGTGTCGCTCCACAGTAGATTTCCAAGAAAATCATTTTTTATTAAAAAATTATTGCCGTAATTGACCGTATAGACAAATGTTTTAGAGTTCTCGGTATTTAAGGTTGGAAAGTCTCTGAAGCCAGTAATTCCCGTAGCCACTCCGCTCGTCGCGTTTACCTTTTGCCCGCCACCATATATATGCGAACGATAGCTGTCCAGATTGGTTGGGTTCAGTGTAATCGGTAAACCTCCGCCATAGACCACCGCCCCAGCCGACGTAAACTTTGTCCCAAAATCACTATAGAGACTGCCATCGCTTCCCACCGCCATGGTGCATGGATCGAAAACGCCTGGACCGGAAGAAGTGGCAGTCGTCAAGAGTTGCGTACCAGCGCTATTATACTGAACAATAGGTTTATTCGAACTCCCCGTCGTTGAGCCCGCGACGTAGACTAATGAGCCGTCGCTTTTAACCCCCACACACTCTCCATAGTTGTCGCCGGTGCCACTATATATTTTAGGCGTCCAGAGAAGTGTTCCCGTAGGTCCAAGCTTGACGGTGTAGTAACTCAAGAATCCATTTTGCGCCCGTCCAGTCACATAGACATTGCCACTACTGTCTATCGCAATGCCTCGGGCCCGTTGTTCCTGGCCGAGCGGCACGCCCACATCAATTAAGACCAAACCGTTTGTTCCCCAGCTGGTATCGGGCGTAAGATCGGGTTTTACTTTTGCCACGGCAAATCGATTCAAGGTAAAACCACTGACCGGATTGGTGCTGTCGCCACTAATAAATATAGCGCCACTGGCATCAACGACAGCCGAGATGGGAGAAATTCCGGAAATGGCCGGAATAGCATCCTGATCAAGGGTGGGATTCGTTGCCAAAGAAGTCGAAGGGAAAGAGACGATAGTTAAGAAGAGAATGCCTGGCCAAAGCGATTTTTTAAGAAGTTGTTCGTTTACAAAGTTCATATTTTCTTGAGGAGAAAAATGTCGATGCATACCTGTCGAAAATCGGGACGGGTAATCTTCTGACATTCAGTTATCTTCTTCGAAGTAACTGCTTGCTTCACTTGAGAACAAGCGGCTTGATCGCTCGGATCAAACTGCGTACAACTTTCTGTTTTTGGATTATCCCGTAAGAGCCGTAGGAGGACTTTTTCTCGACAGTATGTTGTATCGGTACCGCTCAAATTACCGCACGGAGCAGTTGTTCCGGTTTTTAAAGCTTGGGTCTGCCAATACGATAAGCGACAGGTTTCACGGGAAGGAGCGGGAGCGGTGTCACACAATTCCACCCCTTCTTTTCCTAAAGAGATCCTGGCCGAGAGAACACGCTCCTCACACTCTGTTTTCGTAAAGAGCGTTCCGTCCACGGCATCACACTGGCTGAAATCAGGGTTTTCGGAAATTGTTTGATAGAGAATGTTATTCCGGCAAACGGCGTAGTAATTAATGCCATCGCTCGATACTCCTTTCACCTCCTCGCATCGAGTAATATCCTTTGACGCAATCAAGGCGGCCACTGCCTGTTCTTTCGCTACTCGCGCCGCTAAGCGCTCACTCTCGCTCGGCAACGATACTCCCCGTTCTACCGGCCAAAAATAAAACAGAGCGCCACCCACAATAAGGAGCGCACCGAGAATCATTCCCCACGCAATGAGTTGACGAGAGGTTACGTGCATATGAATAAAAAACTTACTGATACACTGCGCCACCAATCGTCACACAAGTGCCCGCAGTTATGATACCACCGGACACGGTTGCTGAAGCGACAACCTGTCCAACCGCACAACTGACGCTAATACCGCTACTCGTATTCCGCTGGAACACACCGTTCGTCACAATGTTTCCAGTGGCAGTAATGGCGCCGCTGGCCAACACCGCTCCTGCGTCAGTAACGAGAAAGGTATTGGCCGTATCTCCAGTGTTTCTGACCGCAAAGGCCGTACCGGCGCTCGAACGACGGACGGTTAAGTTTGATCCGGGAGTATATGTTCCTACGCCAAAATTAGCGGTGCTCGTAACAGCCACGATAGTCACAGTCGTTGTGGCATACATGTTTGCACCACTAATAATCCAGGTGGAACTTCCACTACCTCCGCCACCGCCAGCCGCGGACCAGTTTGCTATACAAGTACCAGAAAGACAAAACTGAGTTGAACTAACATAGCCGGGGTTGAAAACAGTGAGGCCAAGCGTGGATAAAGTCATTCTGTCTGTTCCGGCACCTACAGTCGTTCCACCGGTTTGCCACCGAAACCGACCAAGTACCGGAATCCAACTCGTCACACTATTGCCACCCTCTACTCCAGTACCCAGAGCAGTAGAGTGCCAAAATATCTTATCTCCATTTTCATCGAAAAAATCAATTTGGCTGCTTGTAGAAAGTCCAAGATCACCTCCAGCGATATTCACACGAAATGTTCCTGGTGGAATATTTATACCAACGCGGTTTACTGTGTCAGTTTGAATCGCTCCATCACCGTTCGGCGGGCCCTGGGTTGGGCCGTTAAAAGCGGAAGTCAGCATGCCGACCGAAAAAACCACGACAATGGCAATCAGAATCCCTCCCCAAAAAGAACGTTCGGTCATTTATAAAATAAGTAGGTTATTTTTAAAAATTTTTCCTTCATTATTATACCACAGCGATTACCAAAAATTTATACACATGACTACTGACCCTGAAAACTCGCCCAATTATATTGATCGTTTGAGTCAAAATAACAAACGGCTAACTCATCCGGTCCACTGCTTCCTGGCGTAAACCAGAGCGTACCCCGAAGATTATTATCGCAATCAGGACGATCCAGAAAGTTATTCAGTCGCAAACCGCCATTATTTAATTCCAAACGGATGTTTGAGGTTGAAGTGGTTGACTGACTGCCAAGACCAATGCTTTGTCCTCGGAAGAAAAGAAGATTATTGATAGAGGTAATCTGGTCAGCCAAAACGCCGATATTGATTGACGATCCCGCGACCGGAACAATATCCGAATCAAAGGTAACCGCGCGAGCCACGCCGGAAAAGTTACTGGTAAAATCAGACGCTTGGCGGAGCAAGTAGTTATGCAAAAGATAATTGACTCCGAAAAAAGCCAGAACGAGCGTGCCGCCGGCAAAAAGACCGAGAAAGAAGTTTTTTTCAGTTTTGAATTTGCTCATCATTTTTATTATACCATTCCTCATTAAGATTTACTCAAAAAGCGGTGAATCAAAACCAACTTTATACACTTGGAAATATGTTGTGCCACTGGGGTCTGGGGGATAACTCACAATATAGGTCCAATTATCAAGCCAATCAGCATCAACGTTTTTTGGTGTCTGCGTTCCAATACCAGTTACGGCAACACTTTTTGTCCACGCTCCTGCCGTCGCTCCACCTAACTGTGAAAACGCCTGCCGCAGATTGTGACCGCCTGGACTCGAGCTGAACTCATGATAGGCTATAAAAACCTTTTCTCCATCAGGCGAAGTAACCGACGAATACTTTCCCGTACCAATAACGTTATCGAGCGTATAGGGCGCTTCAAATCCGGTTGGTCCAGTTATGGAACGGATAAATTTTAATTGACCGTCATTTATACCATTTGTTTTACTATAGTAGCTAATGAAAATAGTGTTCGCAGATGGCGCATCGATGGAGCAATGTGATCCTCCGGTGATAACTGAATCCAGTGTACTTGTCGTCCATGAGGCTCCGTAATTCGTTGTCCACACAAACTCCAAATCGTCATCTTGTTGATCGTAGTAACAAACATAGGCAATATTCGGCTGGGGCGAAGCGATACTCGTATACTGGCCAACATTTTTTCCTCCTTGCCCGTCAACGGTAGTCATCGTCCAGTTTGCCGGATTCCCACCATTGGAGTTGTACGCTATTCTCAAATCCGCATTTCCGGCATCATAATAACTAATATAAATATTATTAACATCAGCGGCGGCAATTGAAGTGTACTGGCCTTGGTTTCCACTAAGATCAACATTGGTGACTGCCCAACTTCCGACTGCTCCGCCATTTGTGGACTTTGCAAATTTAAGAGCGTTGTTATCCAAATCCGCGTAGCTGATATAGATGATACTCGTCGTTGGAGCGGCAATGGAGTTGTCTTGCCCCACATTATAAGTCCAGTCAATTGCTAATGGTGTACTCCACATCGTGCCATTCGAAGAAGAGCTGAAGTAGAGATCACCACCAGCTTGTCTATAGTAACTCACGTAAATACGATCACGCTGATTTTTAGGAACAGCCAGACTGTTATACTGACCCTGACTACTCGACTGATCAACAAAGGTGCTTGTCTGATACCCTGTTCCCGTTTGTGTCCAGTAATACTGACCACTCGCGAGGCTTAAGAAGCAAATAGAAATGATATCGCCAATAGAATCGTTCGGAGTGTTATCCGGCGTAAACCAGAGAGTGCCCCGAAGATTACTATCACACGTCGGACGAGGCAACGTATTATTCAAGCGCACTCCCCCATCGTCAATCTGTAAACGTTGGTGCGGTGTTTGGCCATCCGAACTAATCCCGACATTACTCCCCCGGAAAAAAAGAAGATGGTTGATAGAATCAATATCGTTCGTGCTTGATCCTAATTTGATCGGACCAAGACTGGGCGTTATATCAGAATCAAAAGCGGCTGGCGACGTACGCGCCACGGAGGTATTAACTGTTTTTGTAAAGATATGCTGGGTTGAACTCGCCACCGCGTCGATTTTAAAAGAGATCTGGAGCGAGTCATAGCCACGCGCGTTTGACCGCTTGATGAAACTACTGGTCGATATCAAAATCCGGTCGGTCGTAAGCGGTTGAGCTGACGCTGTTCCTTCTTTTATGTACAGGCGACTACTCGAAACAAATATCAGTGTCGGATCACTGGAACTCGCGGCCATCCGCAAGGTAATGGTCGCCATCGCGAGATTGACCGGCATCTCGATCAGACTTGCTCCTTGAACCAGCGTGCGTAACTGTTGAACAACAAACTGGCTCTCCTGACTGACTGAAATAACCGAGTTTTCACGTGACTGCACCCGTGTGATAACAATAAAAATGGCCACGAAGGCCACGCTGACCAGCGCAAAAATTGCCGAAAAAAGCAGGAGCTCAATAAGTGTAAAACCGCTTCGCGACTGGAAACGTTTCAGATTCATCTCGTTTTTTAAAGTATACCATAGAGAAAAAGTGACTCGTTTTACTCCCTCTTTAAAAACTGAAAGTTTTTAGATACCTTAAGTAAAACCATGGAGAGTTTTATCTCAAAGGGTGTTTCGCAGATACGCAGGTAGCGAGAAGTAGCGCGATTTCAGTAGAAATCGACGCGACCCTTCGTGATAAAACTGGTAATCCGTAGCCCTAGTGGGTGAAAACTGGAATCAATTACTTATAGAGCTTAACGCCTGGAGGTTATTCGGGAAAGACCTAGAAAAGGCCGACTTAGAGTTGTCTAATATTACCAATAGGGATTAGAACATAGATCATTAAGTATTCAGCTTACGGTATGCTATACTCAAGCCATGAAGACGGTTCTCGAATTTGACTTAGAAAAAACTACACAAGCGCTTAACTATCTAGCCCAGAAGGAGGGCGGGAAAATTGACAAAATGAAGGCCATAAAACTGATATGGTTAGCTGATCGCTATCACTTAAGGAGGTATGGTCGCCCAATTTCAAATGATAATTACCTCGCCATGGAATATGGGCCTGTGGGATCTTCGGCAAAAGATATAGCGGATAACAACGATTTTCTGTCTTCTGAAGAGAAGAAGTATTCCTCAGGATATATCCAACCAGATGAGAAAAGGCATTTTGTTGAAAGTGTCAACGAAGTAGATTCGAGTGTTTTTTCAGATTCTGATTTAGAGGCCTTAAATCTGGTATACGAAAAGTATGGAAAGGATGATGCCTTAGAGCTTGCAGATATGTCGCACTATTTCCCTGAATGGGATAAGTTTAAAAAGGAAATTCTTACTAAGAGTATTTCAAGGGGGAATATGAGCTATGTCGATTTTTTTAAGAACCCAGGGCAGACGATACCTTATGAGAATATTTTTGATGAGAAAGAGAAAGATCTAGAAAGTTCTCAAAAGATTTTTGAAGAGAGCTATTTAATGGCAAACTTTTGGAAGTAAAGATGGGGCTGAAATGACCGTTGAAGAATTTGAGAAGACGATTGAAGCAGGGGTGGTATATTACTTCAGTGATCCGAATATAATATCAGGAGAACCACATTATAGTATTCTCTTGAATCATACCCCACAGAAAGAGACGTTTCTAATTTTTGTACCTGCGACTACTTTAGACATTTGGTCGGCGACAGCCGCCGGAAAACACCCTAAAGAAACAGTCATAGATCTCAATCCCGACCAATGCAAATTTCTGAAGCACGCTTCTTTATTTGATTGCAATAGACCAATCGTGAGGCACATTAACGTACTAACCACAAAGGCTGTTACTGGTAGTCTAAAAATTAAGGGTAAAGTCTCAGTAGATATTGTTGAAAGACTTCGATTAGGCGTCCTAATGAGTAGATTGGTTACAGGCAAAATAAAGAAGCTACTTCAATGACATCAAAACAGGCAAAGTTCGCTGAGAGTTACCTAGAGACCGGAAATGCCACAGAAGCCGCAATGACATCCTACAACCCAAAGAATAGAGCCACAGCAAGCGTTATGGGGCACGAGAACCTAAGAAAACCTAAGATTAGGGCGTTTTTAGAAGAAAAGGCAACTGATGCGATAGCTATGATTTATAAGCTTTCCCAAAAGGCTAGAAGTGAGAACGTCCGCTTCAATGCTAGTAGAGATATATTAGATCGAGCAGGGTACTTCGTTAATAAAGATAGAGCACGAGAGGCTGATAAGTCGCTTCCGTTACCTCTCATGTTCGGCAGGCACGAAGGTGATGCCGAGAAAATACAAAGGGTAGTGAGTATACTCCAAGAGCTAGAGGGCAAAGAGTACGTTGAAGGCATAAAGAAAGATGCCGACGAAACCTTATCGATCTGGAACGTCTAGGAAAACAAGTCTTATTGAGAGACTACTGTTTGCGGCTTAGCACTGGAATTAGTAATCGTAACTTCTGCCGTATTGTCAGAGGTATACCCCCTAGTAATAATATCCGCAGCTGAAATTTTGAGTTGATGCACGCTATTTGGTGTTGAATTACCACTTGTACTACTGTATACGTCAGCCTTAAAAGTTAGGGATACAGAACCCGCCATGGGAACAAAAATACCATGTGATGGCGTGAAGGAATATATATAACCAGTTCCTGCGCTGTTTGGTACGCCATTTGCCGAATTAGCTATTAAAACATGTCCGTTATGTAGAGTCATATTGAAAAAGGTGGGCTTTGTGATTGCAGTTGATCCTACTTCGTCTACAAAAGTAAGTTTTGTGATTTGAATCACGTCAACTCCGCCGGTTTCTGTAAATTTTAAAGAGCCCAATATATTATTACTAGACCCCATTATGAGTTGGTCCGGAGTCGGTTGATTGGTTTCAAATGCGGCACTAAGTGCCAGAGTGCCATTTATATTACGATTAGCGTATTCTGGTGCCTGCCCTGATATTGTCATCGAAGCACTTGCTCCATTTGCTGAAGCAGTGATAGTTCTTGATCCGGCGGCTGAAGGAGTGTAGGAAGTATTTAAAGCTTGTTTTCCATCGTAACCGCTCTGCCTCGTTGGACAAGTTATAGGATTTCCTCTGTTTTGGATTCCAATGCAGTCAGATAGAAAGACTCCAGTATCATCTGAGGAAATAGTTATAGATGCACTGGTTACTCGGTCGTTCTCTGAATAGTAGACTTCGAAACTGCAGATTCTTCCAAGGGCCAGGTTTAATGAACAATTCTGCTGACGGAATTTAATTTCTTTTCTCACTTCGGCGATAACTGGCGGAGGAACGTAAACGGGCGTTGTATTCTGCTGGATCTGATTCAGTGTTTGACTCTGTTGCTGGATAATCTGATTCTGATTTTCTAACTTCTCCTGAAGAATCTGGGTGGTAGAAGCAATCTGACTTTGTGTTATAAATTGTTTTTGTAAAAATTCGATTTGCTTCAAAAGAGCTTCTAGTTGAAGTTGAACTGAACTTGAAGCTGGTGCAGGTGGTGTATTGCCGGTTTCAACAATCGACTGTTGATTTGATATCCCTAATTCAGTATTTGCTATTGCGTTAGCTTTGGTACGGGTTAAGGGTCCGAAGTATCCCGAAACAGGAAATATACCTTGTTGCGTCTGAAATGACTTCACTGCCCTCATGGTCAAGGAATAGAAGTTCCCTGAAATTGGGCCTGAATACAGCCCTTGGTCGGTGAGAAATTCTTGAAGCTTAGTTACCTCAGAACTCTTAGAAATGCCGAAATACAAGTTTTGGTTGAAAACGTCCTCGGCATTAGCTTGCCCAAATAGACTAAGAGACAGAGTTATCGCGAGAAGAGTTCCAATGTAAATCTTCTTCATATACTTAATATATTACACCTTCTACGCAAAAAACCAACGTACTGTGCTGCTTGAAGAAGTGTCTCCGAGAGAGTAGATTTGAAGCAAGATGAGCGTAGTAAAAAGAGAGAAAACAAGCCCAGCTGTGTCTTTTTGGCAGAGACTACTTCTAGAAGCAAAAATAATTACCTTGGCAAAGGAATATAGACGACGATTTGAAATTCCCGTTAGAGGATTCTCGTCCTTCGAAGATTTTGAAAGGTGGCGTAGGGAAGGTATTAAAAAGAACGGAAGTGATAAGGGGAGGATTGCCAACTTTAATCAGTTTGAAGCAGAAGCAAAAAAGATAGCTCCATATCGTGGAGTTTTGAGCGATCAAGCATTTCGGAAAATACTGGTTGATTTTTATTATCTTAACGAGTTGAGTGAAGAAACCTTAGATAGTGCTGGCCACTCAGAGCTGAAAGTTAAGATTATCAACGAAGGCAAGCAATCAATCTATGACAAGAATATCGAGGGTGGTGTTTACATAAAAATTGGAGCATATACACCAATTAGTGTAATAAAGAAGTTTGTACAGGATAAAAAAGATTTGATTAGATCAGCTCAAGAGATTTTCGCAGCAACTGAGAAAATATCAAAGCCTCCAAAGCTAAAAAGCCATATCAACTTTAAGAGAGACGAGCTGGTCTCTCTCATCAATGATTTAGGCACAGAAGAATTACGCAAACTTACTCCTGACTTACGTGGAAGAGGTATTTACAAAGAACATAGAATCGTAGAGATATTACGAGCTTTTGGTTATCCCAAAATGTCCGTAGATAACATAAAAGCTGTACTTCAAAGACGCAGGAGAATGGACAGGGCTCTCTGGGAGTAGGGGGAGTTTTCTAACAACACATTAAAGATAAGAAAAACGAGCTTTTAGGTACATATTATTGTACCGGTTTTTTGTATGTATTTAGTACGTTCTAAGAGGCATATTCTTAACACAGTAAAGCTGTGTTTTTATGCTATCTCTCGAACAACTGAGAAAAGTAGACCCAAATCTATCAGGACTTACCGACGAGGAAGTGCTTGAGATTAGAGACTCCTATTACGATCTAGGGAGGCTTATGTTCGATGTTTGGCTGGACGAAGTGGGTGGTTCCAAATATCCCGTTGGGGTCTTACGGAAGTTGAAAGAGGGTAATAAAATTAAGCCATGAGTGACCAAGGTAAGAAAACAGGAATAATCTATTGCCGCGTGTCTTCTAAGGATCAGGTTGAGGGTACGAGCCTAGAGTCTCAGGAGCGAATGTGTCGGGAGTACGCTTTGCGCAATGATATTGAGATCGTCCATGAACCATTTATTGATAAAGGAGAATCGGCCAAGACCGCAGATAGGCCAGAGTTTATCAAAGCGATTACTTTCTGTTCTGACAAGAAAAAGCCTGTTAATTATTTCATTGTTTATAAGGTAGACCGCTTCGCTCGGAATCAAGATGATCATGTTTCCGTAAGGGCTACCTTACGGAAGTTTGGTACGGAACTTCGATCTGTTACGGAGCCAGTTAATGAATCTTCTTTGGGGAGGCTAATGGAGGGAGTTCTATCTTCTTTCGCCGAGTTTGATAATAACGTCCGCACGGAACGAACTAGGATAGGTATGATGGAAAAAGTAAAACAGGGCATTTGGCAGTGGCAGGCTCCTCTTGGATACTATCGAGCGCACAAAGGGGCTAATATCACGCCAGAACCGCACAATACAGGCTATATTCGCCTTATATTTGAGGAATACGCCAAAGGTACGCATGGCTATGACTCTCTGGCAGAATTTATGGCTGAGCGTGGATTTCGCACCAGAGGAGGAAAAAAGGTTTATGGTCAGCTTATAGAGAAAATAATCAAGAATCCTGTTTATTGCGGGATCATTGATGCTTTCGGTCTACGAATAAAAGGAACCGGAACCTTCACGGAGATTGTTGGTGAAGATTTATTTAATCAATGCCAGGAAGGGTACCGTAAGAAATCTAAGTTCGAAAAGAGGGTTGCAAGTAATCCAGAATTTCCTTTGAGACGGGCGGTATGTGCAGTGTGTGATAAATCTATTACGGGAAGTTTTTCTAAGGGGAGAAAAGGTAAGAAATATCCATATTATCATCACCACACGAAAGGGTGTCCTAATGCCAGATCAATCCCAAGGCAGACCTTTGAGCAACTTTTTGTTGAATATCTTCACGAGATTAATCCAACTTCAAAGTACGAAAAGGCGTTCCGAGCGATAATGATGGACGTGTGGCAATCGAACTATAAAAGATTTGATGAACAAAATCGGCAAGTCAATAAAGAGTTAGAAAAACTTGAGGGGGAACGACAGAAGGTTTTCGATCTTCACCGAAGCGGTTCTTATTCAGATGACGAGTTTCTAGAACAGAAGAGGTTAATAAACGGGAAGATTCGAGAAAAGAGAACGCTTCTAACGGAGAGTCATATAAAAGAGTTCGATATGGAGGAGTCTTTGAATTACTGTTTTATGCTCAATAGAGAAGCAGCTAAAACCTGGCTGAGGCTCAAGGAGTACGACTACAAGCTGCGATTCCAAAAGAATATCTTCCCAGGAAAAATCACTTTCGATGGCAAAAAGTTTGGAACCACTAAATTAGCCAGTATTTATCAGCTTAATAAGGATTCTGATGGTGGAACTTCTAACTTGGTAGCCCCAAGGGGAATCGAACCCCTATTTACGCCGTGAAAGGGCGCCGTCCTAGCCATTAGACGATGAGGCCAATCACCCTACTCTAAAATGAAAGTTTGAAATTGTGAAGTCCAAACACGTAACAAACTGTACAAATCTATCGGGTTAGTTCACTTTTGTACTCGGTCAAGATAGGCCTG
>ERZ1292623.1633-Hain-H51-01um-R1-1633-length-21162-cov-6_pt1 | contig 21162 bp, 23 predicted proteins | sample MGYA00564398_ERZ1292623 | MGnify/ENA primary metagenome ERZ1292623 (study PRJEB36523, sample SAMEA6512633) | groundwater metagenome | collected 2019-01-07 | study: AquaDiva: Metagenomics assemblies of 32 groundwater samples | reverse complement strand
ATATGGAGAGACGAATGACTTTGCCTTGGCAACTGAATTGTTTGCAGTTGTTTGTCCGAGGGATTAAGGAGACCGCGAAGCTCCGCGTCGCGCAAAGGTTTGTTATTTCCTGTCTAGGCCGATCATCCCCCCGGTATTATTTTTTTCTGGAGCCCGAGATTAAATGTCCGGAAAGTGACTCTCGGAGGCCGCGCAGGCAGCCGAGAGGGAGCGAAAATTTCAGCAGAAATTTATCGCGTTCACTTGAAGGACATTTAATCGCAGGCTCAAAGGAAAACATAACACTGGGCGAATGGCCAGCAGGTTGTCAATGTTCTTTGAATTCTCTACGGATATCTCGGTTAATGTCCCGTTTCTTTATTATCTCGCGTTTATCAAATTTTTTCTTGTTGCGAGCCAAACCGATTTTAACCTTTATCTTCCGCCCGACATTATACACCGAGATTGGCACTGCCGTCAAACCTGCTTTTGACTTTTGGCCGGTCAAAGAAGCGATTTCCCGCTTCGTTAAAAGAAGACGCCGTTCACGGCGTGGAACATACTCTTTTGGTGTGTTGTTTTGCTGAAAAGGCGGAATTTGGGCGCCAACCAAAAAGGCCTCACCGCCACGCACGGTTACATACGAGCCGTCAAGAGACCCTTGTTTCGCCCGCAATGATTTCACTTCAAAACCCAAAAGCTCAATACCCGCCACGAGAGTGTCGCTGATTTCATAGTTGAATCCGGCTTTTTTGTTGTAGAGCAGGTCGGACATGAGGTAACTATATCAGAATGATTTGAGCGGAGAAATAAATGGCCAACCTCTCAATCTTTTTCTCAAACATTTTCCTTTTCACAAAAAATCGGCTAGTATGTAGATTCCTCAACGAACATGCCCCCACAGAAAAAAAAGAAAATCAGGGTTGTTTTGAAAAAAGGCGGCGGCCCGGGAGGCGGTCTCGGCGGCGGTTTAGGCCGTGGCCTGGGCCGTGGTTTGGGTGGTGGCCGAAGCGGTGGCAGTTCAACCGGCGACCCGCGGAGCCGTTTCTGGCTGAATATCATCACCTCTTTTTTGGTTTTCGCCATCATCATCTTTTTGTATTCGGTGATGAGCGGACCGGCCGGCAAATCCGAACAAATTCCGCTCTCGCAACTGGCCGCCGACATTGGACAAAATAAAGTTGAGCGCATCACGATTGAAGGCGAAACCCTCAATATCGCCTACAAGGACCAGTCCCAAAAAATTTCCAAAAAAGAAGACGGCGAGGCATTGACTCAGACCCTTGCCAACTACGGCCTGACGCCGAAACAGCTTTCGGAAACGGTGATAGAAGTTAAAAGCCAGGGCAGTTTCGGCTATTGGGCTCTCAATCTCGCGCCGATTCTTCTTCCGATTCTTTTCATTGTTTTCTTTTTGTGGTTCATGACTCGGCAAGTCAAAGGCGCCGGTATGCAGGCGTTTTCCTTCGGTCAATCAAAAGCTCGGATGATATCGCCTGACGATAAAAAACAGCGGGTAACTTTCAAGGATGTGGCCGGCGTTAAAGAAGCCAAGGAAGAACTCAAAGAGATTGTTGACTTCCTGAAAAACCCGAAAAAGTTTTTTGAAATCGGAGCAAGGATACCCAAGGGCGTGCTTCTCATGGGCGCGCCGGGCACGGGAAAAACGATTTTGGCCCGGGCAGTCGCAGGTGAAGCTGGCGTTTCCTTTTTCTCAATTTCCGGTTCGGAATTTGTTGAGATGTTTGTTGGCGTTGGCGCTTCTCGCGTCCGAGACCTCTTTAAAATTGCAAAACAAGCGGCGCCGGCCATTATTTTTATGGATGAAATTGACGCGGTCGGCAGGGTTAGGGGCGTCGGCGCGGGCGGTGGAAACGACGAGCGCGAGCAAACTCTTAACCAAATTTTGGTTGAAATGGACGGCTTTGAGCCGACCGAAAAAGTCATCGTCATGGCCGCCACTAACCGGCCGGATGTCCTTGACCCGGCCCTTTTGCGTCCGGGCCGTTTTGACCGACGCGTTATTCTTGAACTGCCGGACAGAAACGACAGAGAAGAAATACTCGCCGTTCACTCAAAAGAAAAACCGTTCGCCGAGGATGTGAATCTGAAAGTTATCGCCGAGCGAACGCCGGGTTTCTCCGGCGCCGACCTTTATTCGCTTATGAACGAAGGGGCGATTCTGGCTGCTCGGGAAAATCGGACGACAGTTTCGCAATACGACCTTATCCGTTCCATAGAAAAAGTTATGCTTGGCCCGGAGCGCAAAAGTCACCTTCTTACAAAAAAAGAAAAAGAAATTACCGCTTACCATGAAGCCGGCCACGCTCTTATCGCTTCCGTGCTCAATTATGCCGACCCGGTTCATAAAATCTCCATCATTTCTCGCGGTCGGGCGGCCGGTTACACTTTGAAACTGCCTCTTGAAGACAGAAAATTGCAATCAAAGAAAGAATTTTTGGATGATATCGCGGTTTCTCTCGGCGGTTATGTCGTTGAGAAAATGATTTTTGATGATTTGACGACGGGTTCTTCAAACGACCTTCAGGTGGCGACGGCACTCGCGCGGGACATGGTAACGCGCTACGGCATGTCGGATAAAATCGGGCCGATTGCTTTGGAAAGCCAGCGTGGCAGAACTATTTTCGGACAGGGGATAGAAGGCAAAGAATATTCAGAAAAAATCAGCGCGGAAATTGACGCCGAGGTTTCAAAAATCATGAACGAGGCCTTCAAAAAAGCGACCGATGTTACCACGAAACATCGGAAAACCCTTGATGCGATTGCCGCCCGGCTCGTTGAAGTTGAAACCATTGAACGCGACGATTTTGAAAAAATTCTCATCGCCAACGGCATTGTGCCAAAGAAGAAAATGGATATTGAACATTCGTGAATCGGGGAAAATTAGAAACAAGAAAGAAATGGATAACACATTTTCAGAATTAGTAGTAATCGGATTAATTTTAGGTGCACTTATGACGGGGTGGTATGGGTTTAAGTTTCTTATTGGATTTTTTAGCTAGGGTAACATCGCATGCAGTTTCCTTTTTTTCGGTTGACTTTTTGTTTCGGGTTTGATAGGATTCTTTTACAAGTGCCTTCGGGCCCGCCCTTCGAAGGAAGGGAGTAATTAAAAAATCCATCAAAACAGGTTTCTGATGGATTTTTTAATTGCCTCAAATGTTGCTTTGTCTAGCATAACGATTTTTTCTATCAGTCTTTTTGTGTCCACAACTCTCATCTGGGATAAAATTACTTTAGCTTCTTTGCCAGTCACCGAACCGACGCTGATTCTGTATTTGTGTTCGCGCATGGAAGTAGTAAGTGGCACAACCAAGCAGGTTTCCTTGCTTAATCCTTTAATAATCAAAACGGGTCTCAGGAAATTCTCAAAGCTTTCGTCCCGCTCGAATCCGATGTTAACTCCGAGTGCACACCACCAGATGTCTCTGACATGATAAAATCGCCCCTTACTTTCTTTGTGTAAGTTTTTCTTTTTTATATTCCAACTGTCAAAATCTTTCACATTTTTATCCTAACAGCCCTAAATCAAGAAAAAATAAAGTTCGTTACGCCTGAGATCGGGTGTGTAATTTTACTCATATTGTTGCGGGGGGGGGTAATCATTTGTTATGCTTGAAGCAGGGTATCTAATTTTAATAACGGTGCCTTTTAACGTGAAAATTATGAAAAAATATTCAGCGGTAATTATTTTGCTCGGCCTGTTTGTCGCAATTCCTGTTTTAGCCCAGACAACCGGCGGACAAAATCCGAATCAAAGTTTGTGGGAAACCATCATGGCTCTTACCAGACAACTTGGCGGTTTACAGCAAACAGCGGCGGTAGTTTCAAGTACGAACGCAAACGTCGCACCTGGGCCGACGCCTGGACCAACGACGACGTCAGGAGGATGCGGTCAAACGCTCACACCGTATGGAACAACCAATCAAACCATAAGATGTGATGGCGCAAATTGGGTGGCGGCGGGGAATTTGCTGAATGATGGGTTGGATGTTGCAATTGGGCCACGCGAATTTAGTGGTCCAAATTTCGCCAGATTGTATGTAAATAACGATAACAGCAATCGTTCTTACTTCGCTTCCATACATGCAAAAAACAGCGGTAATTACAGTATGGGAGTGAGTTCCAGTGCAGTTGGTACTAATAGTACTGGCGTTTATGGAGAAGCTTATGGTCTTGGATCCGTCGGCATTCTAGGAGAAATAGATGAGGGAAGCGCTTCAAGTACGGGCGTGCTTGGAAAAATTGGTGATTTTGATAATACAAGCACTGCGGTCAAAGCGACAACCGGGAGATCCTATGGTCACGGCTTCTATCAACAAGGCGACAACGCAAAAAATGTGTTTGATGGTAAATTGGGATTGGGTATTCCATCCCCCACAGAACGGCTGGAAATTCGTGGCGGTATGAAATTTAGTTATTCAGGAAATAGCCCCACCTGTAATGACGGAAGAAGAGGAACGCTTTGGTTTAATCACGGCGGTTCTAGTGGAATAGACAGTATGTTGGTCTGCGCAAAAATAACTGCCACAAGTACTTACGCTTGGAGAAATCTTTTTTAGTTTTTCTTTGAATTTATAAGGACACAATCCAAAAACCGCCGATGAGCGGTTTTTTGAAACTAATGGGTTGGCGGAAGTGATTTTAATTCTTCTCTGACAACTTGCCTATCGTCCCAAGATGACCTTTTGCCGCCAATTACGATAGACTGTTCGGCACCCTTGCCTGTTATCAACACAACATCATCAGCTTTAGCTAGCGATAGAGCTTTGTGAATCCCAGATTTTCGGTCTTCAATAACGAATAAATTTTGGCCTCTGACTTTTCCAAATTTTTCAGATGAAACAGCGATGTCTTCCAAAATTTGTTTCGGGTCGTCTTCATACGGGTCAACATTGCTTACGATTACATAATCAGCCATTTTTGCGGCAAGTTCACCCATAATCGGCCTTTTGGCCTTATCTCGTCCGCCACCTTCAGCGCCGAGCAAAATAATTGTCTTTGCCCCCGTATTTTTCATATTGTTTGCCGTCTGTAAAATATTCGTGATGCTCTCTTTTTCGTGAGCATAATCAACCAATACTGCAAATTTTTGCCCCTCATCTATTTTTTCCATTCGGCCCGGAATTGTCTGCAATTCCAACAATCCTTTCGCTATCAAATAATTATTTATACCGGCAAGACGGCAAACAATAATGGCGGGCAAGGCATTATAAACATTAAACTTGCCCAAAATGCCAATTTTGAAAATTACTTCTGCCACCTCAAAACTTACGTCAATGTTTGTTTCCTGTATATTATTCACAACATAGTCCGCCTTATTTTTAAGAGCAAAAGTAATTTTCCTGTCGGCCTTGAAATTCAAAAAATAATCGGAGTGCTCGCTGTCTTTATTCGCAATGATAACTTTTTCAATTTTTTTGCCAGCTATAACTTTGTTGTGAGAGGAAAGTACCGCGAACATTTTTGCTTTCATCTGTTTATATTTTTCAAAACTTCCTCCGTGGGCTTCAAGATGTTCTGGCGACAAATTGGTAAAAACAGCGATGTCGTAATACACCCCGATATGACGATATTGTTTTATTCCTTCGGAGGTTGTTTCAACAATACAAAATTTACAGCCGTTTTTTACCATTTGAGCCAAAAGTTTTTGAATAGTAAAACGGCCGGGCATTGTCATGTGGTATTTGTTCAAAAATTCTTTTTCACCAATCCGAATGTTTGCGGTGCTTATGATTCCTGTTTTATGCCCGCCAGCAGTTAGACACGACCAAATAAAATTTATTGTTGATGTTTTTCCTTTTGTTCCAGTCACCCCGATAACAATCATTTTTTTTGACGGAAAGCCATAATACAAAGTGGCAAAAATCGCCACGAGATAGTGATACATTAAAACGAGTTTTTCTGGTAACAATTTTTTCAAAAGTTTTTTCATAAGCTCATTTTTTTGATGCATTTTCTAAAGTTATAAAGGTGATACCAAAACGGATTTACAACGACATCAAAAAAATCAGAATGTGCTATCTCCTTGCCGCCAAATTTTTTTTTGAAAATTGTTAGACCGTCCCAGCCCTTATATATTTTATTTTCGGTAGCTATACCGCCGAAGTTGTAATAAACGCAGTTAAGTTGTTTGGCATAGCAAATTGCTTTCCACTGCGCCAAATAAGTCGGCATACGATTTCTTTCTTCATCGCTTGAACCACCAAAAACATAATTAGCGATTTTCCCAAAAACAATAACTAAATCAACCGCTAAAACCTTTTGACCATATCTCGCCACTGATAAAAAAGAATTTGTCTTGTGAAGATTTTGGAAAATATTTTCATAATAAGTTTTTTGGTGGAGGTTGAATCCGTTTCTTTTTGCTGTTCCCGCCATTAGTTCGTAAAAAACCTCAAAATATTTTTCAAAATTCCCCGTGATTATTTCTGCCGTTATCTCTTTTCTCCCCGCTAATCGTATTGAATAGCGGGTTTTCTCGTGCATTGCCATAAGTAACTCGTCTTCCGATTTTTCCAAACCTAAAAACCACTCTACGCGTGGCTGAAAATAGGCAGAATGATAGGTATAAAACGGGGACTTGGTAAAAAATTTTGAAAGGGTATCGCTCGAAACTGACGGAGTAAAATCTAGCCGAACAAAAACGACATTCTCGGTTCTAGCAATCAGTTTCAGTTCTTTTTTAAGATTGGCAAAAAAATCTTCTGAAAAATCCTTTATTACTGGCCCATAGGGTATGTAGAAATAGCTTTTGCCGAGCAGTAGCGGATATTTTATCAATTGAAAATAAGCGACAACTTCTTTGTCGCTATACACCAAAAATCTCTTCACGGTTCTACCCAAAGATTTTTGCCAATCTCCATAAAAACTCGCCTGCGTGAATGGAACATTTTCACAAAGATTGCTCGGGTCAAAATTTTCATCATCTCCGATTTCTCGGAATTCAAAGTTTTTCATTGTTCCGGTTGGGAATTTATTGTTATGTCTCACAAAAATAAGTGGGCGTAGTAGGAGTCGAACCTACGACCATCCGTGTATAAGACGGACGCTCTACCAACTGAGCTATACGCCCGACAACTCTGACTTAACTACCAAAACAGCTATACGCCCGAGCGACCCAGAAATCATAGCAAACACCGTCCTTTTATCAATTTCCCTATATTTTTCTGGTTTTTTTCTTGAACCATTTGGCGAGAGTTGATATGTCGTGTTTTTTAGAAATGGTGTCCAATACGAAACGCTCCGTTTCGGAGTCCGAAACAGAAAGTTCGTATCCATTTTTAAAAAGAAAACGAATGGCGACCGCGATTGCCGTTCTTTTATTTCCGTCTACGAATGGGTGGTGATACGCGGAGACCTCAAAATAGACAGCGGCCTTGTCAAACAGGGACGCGTAGAGGTCTTTGCCTCTCATTTGTTGTTTTGGCCGCGCCACCATTGAAGCGATGCGCCCGATGTCTCTGATGCCGTGGGTTCCGCCGATTAAATCAATAATTCTTGCGTGAATAAAAAGTATTTCTTCTGCGGTAACATAATTGACCATCGGTTTTATTTCCCCGCTAATTCTTTCAGAAGGGTTTTGTGTTTTTCTATAAACTGGTCAGTCCAGCTCAATAATTCATCGTAATCATTTCGGGTCGCTTTTATAATAACTTGTTTTTTTGCGATGTTTACATGAACGTTTACGGTTCCACCCGCCTTGAACCCCAATTCCTTAATTGATTTTTTAGGGATAGTAACGGCGAGTGATGAACCGACTTTTAATATTTTTTGGGTCATGGTACCATTATAATAATATACTAATGTTTGTCAACACGATTGTTCAGTTACCAATATGAGATGACAGCCCAGTTACCTAACACCTACTCAAAATGAATTTCCGCGCCGGATTGCTCGGCTCTTTTTTTGAGAAGAGGATATTTTGTCAAATCAGGAGTGGTTTTCAAAACCAATCCGGCTTCGCGCCGGGCCGCCTCAACCATTTTTATATTCTTGATGCCCTCCATCGCCAAATCAGAAATGCCCCATTGCTTACGGCCGTAAAGCTCGCCCGAACCGCGTTGGGCCAAATCAAACTCAGCCAGTTCAAAACCGTTTTTGGCTGAAACTAGCGCCTTCAGTCGCTCAATGCCTTTACTGCTTTTGTGTTCGGTGAAGACGAAACAATAGGCCTGATTATTGCTCCGTAAAACCCGGCCGCGAAGCTGGTGAAGCTGGGCGAGACCGAATCGCTCGGCGCCTTCTATGACGATAACCGTGGCGCTCGGAACATTTACGCCGACTTCAACGACTGATGTCGCCACTAAAATATCAATGCCGTTTTTCCCCGTTGTTTTTCCGCCCGCCTTGAAATCAATCATCGCTTTTTCTTTATCATCGGTTTTCATTTTGCTGTGAAGAACGCCGATTTCATACTCGGGAAAAATTTCCTTTTCCAGCCGAGCGGCTTCTTCGGTTACCGATTTGACGTTTAGAGCCAGTTCTTTGTCCGGGTCGGGCTCATTAATTCTCGGACAGATTACGTAGGCCTGTCTGCCGGCTTTTAATTCCTCGCGAATTTTCTCATAGACCTTTCCGCGCTCATCCGGCAGGACGATTTCAGTGATAACGGCTTTCCTGCCGGCCGGCATTTGGTCAAGAAGAGTCAGGTCAAGGTCGCCGTAGATGGTCAGGGCAAGAGTGCGGGGAATAGGTGTGGCTGTCATAGAAAGCAGATGGGGAGCAAAGTCGTCTTTTCGGCGCAGTTTTTGTCTTTGGGCCGTTCCGAATCGGTGCTGTTCGTCAATTATTATATAAGCCAGATTTTTGAATTTAACTTGCTTTTGGATGAGAGCATGCGTGCCGATTAAAATCGGAATCTCACCGTTCTCAACCCATTTCAGAAGTTGAGTTCGCGGAATGTCGGTACTTTTTGTCGGCTGGATTTTTGACGGAAATTTTTTACAGCCACTGCCGGTGATTAGCCCGACATTGATGTTTAAGTATGAAAAATACTGGATAAACGACTCAAAATGTTGAGTTGCCAAAATTTCAGTCGGCGCCATGTAGGCGGTCTGGAGGGCACCAAATGTTTGCATTTGGCCGGGCGTAGAGTTTGGCCTTGAACTCGGCGGGCGAGTGGTGGTAACCGCGTAAACCGTCGCGGCCGCTACGGCGGTTTTGCCCGAGCCGACATCGCCTTCAAGAAGTCGCGACATGGCGTGGCCCGTCTTCATGTCGGCAAGAATGTCGCCTATCGCCTTGGTCTGCGCTTGAGTCGGCGCAAACGGAAAGCGTTTGATGAAATTGCTCATTTCCTGTTCGGTTTTGAAAATCTTAAACGCCGGCCGACGCGCGGACTCCGCGCGCTCTTTCTGTTTTTGGAGCTGAATTATGAAAATTTCCTCAAAAGCAAAACGTTTGCGGGCGGAAATGCTGTCGTTCAGGTTTTGCGGAGCGTGAACCCAAACCAGAGCCGATGACAAACCGGGCAGGTTGTATTGTTTTAGAATCTCGTCGGGAATCGGGTCAGGTATTTTTTGCAAGACGCCGCCCGCGAAAATTTTTTGAATTGCGTAATAAAACCAGCGGGAAGTAATTCCTCGGCTTTCCGGATATACCGGCAGACCGAAATCAGTCGCCGATTCGTTAAAAAGGGAGTGGCTCGGCGCAGGTACGCCTTGGCCCGAAATTTCGCCAATGTCAGTGCCAATTTTTATGCCGCCGTCCGCGCCGATTTTCGTGCCCGCCCCTATATTTCCGACGGGCTTGATTTCAGGATTTGAAAGGTAAAGACCGCCACTTTTACCGTCACTTTTTTCCCTTCGCTGACTTACTTTGCCCCGAACCTCAACGGCCGCGCCTTCATGAATCATTTTTGCGATGTACGGTTGGTTGAACCAGACGACATCAATCGTGCCACTGTCGTCGGTGATTTTTCCTTCGCCCATCGGCGTTTTACGCACCCATGCCTTGCGGGTTTTTAATCCGTGAACACGGCCGTAAAGCGTTACCGTCTCGCCGTTTGAAATGTCGGCGATGCGTTTGATTTCGGATTCGGTGTCATAGCGGGCGGGGAAGTGATATATGAGGTCGTATATTGTTTCCAGACCGAGTTTTTTGAGAGCGCGGGTTTGAGCCGGAGAGAGTCGGAAGTGTTTTTGGATTGGGTCTATCGGGTTCATTGCGGGAGGTTCAGCCATGGTTTCCAATGGATACGCGTATTTTAGCAGAACGCGAAGGTTTTGTGTCACAAAATCAATACGAGAACAAAGTGAGCGGAATTATCCGAAAGTTAGAAAAATTCAAAAAAATGTGATAATGTTTTGCGATTGGAGAGGTGGCTGAGCGGCCGAAAGCGCCTCACTGCTAACGAGGTAGGGGTTAAAACCCCTCGCGGGTTCGAATCCCGCCCTCTCCGCCAATTTTTCGAAAAGGGTTTCGGAACTAAAAATATGAACAAAGAAAACATCAAAAACGCAATCTCAAAGAGAAAGTTTTCAATCCTTACAATAACTTTGAAGATTTCATAAAAGGATGGTCAAAGAAATAGCATTTAATTTATGAACTACAAAAAACCCGCAAAATTAAAACGAGGTGACACTGTGGCGATTGTTTCGCCGTCTTGGGGAGGCCCAAGCGTTTTTCCGCACATATACGAAAATGGCCTTAAAATTTTAACAGAATGGGGTTTGAAAATTAAGGAGTTTCCTACTGCGAGAATGGACGCTAGTTTTTTGAGAGAAAATCCACAAGTTCGCGCAAAAGATATTAACGACGCTTTCGCTGACCCAGAAGTTAAGGCCATTTTCGCCTCAATCGGCGGAGACGATTCGGTGAGAATTTTACCTTTTGTTGATAAAGATATTGTTGCGAAAAACCCTAAAATATTGATGGGCTATTCCGATACCTCAACGCTTCATGTGTTTGCCAACTTACAAGGGTTAGTGAGTTTTTACGGTCCATCAATTATGGCTGGATTTTCGCAAATGGAAAATTTGCCAGAAAGTTTCAAATCTCATGTCCACGACATTCTTTTTGAACCGAAAGAGAGTTACGAATACAAATCTTATGGAAAATATTGCGACGGCTATCTTGACTGGTCAAATAAGGAAAATCTTGGAAAAACAAAACCGATAAAATCAGATGACGGTTGGCATTGGCTTCAAGGAAATTCCAAAGTACAAGGAGAATTATTCGGCGGTTGCATAGAGGTTTTGGAGATGATGAAAGCCACTGACTTTTGGCCGTCGCAAGATTTTTGGAAAGGAAAAATATTTTTTCTTGAAACTTCCGAGGAAAAACCCTCAATACATTATATTGACCATGTGTTAAGGAATTATGGAATGCTCGGTGTGTTCGACAAAATAAGTGGTTTCATTTTCTCCCGTGCAAGAGATTATTCTGATGACGAAAAGAAAGAACTAGAGAAGAAAATAATTTCCATTATTGCAAAAGAATTTGATAAACCAAATTTGCCAATCATTGCAAATTTTGATGTCGGACACACCGACCCTCAACTTGTTTTGCCACTCGGTATAAAAGCAGAAATTGACTGTGTGGCAAAACGAGTTTCGTTAGTCGAATCTTGGATTGAATAATGAGCCGTAGAATTTTCCAAAACCCCCAGTCCGCACCCCGCCCGCATTCCATAATAATTAATTTTCAGTGGCAACATCCATGACCCGAATGGCCTTTATCCTTGCCGTCTTTATTTTTATCTTCTCCGTCGGCAGTCGCTTGTTCATCGTCGGAATGTTTGTGTGATTTGCCCATCATAAAGAAGTGGGCTACTGCCATTACAGTAATTCCGCCTATGACAATCCACGTGGAAGCTCCGAAAGCTTTGCCCCCGAGTCCGAAAAGGACGATTAATAGTAATGGTACGGCACAGCAAATCACCATTACCCACATCATCCAATTGTCATTTTTTCCATCGTGATTATGCACAGCGTTGGTAATTATTTATTGGTTGCGTTATTGATAATGTTTTGAATAATTTGGTCAATCTCCTTCGGCCTCTCGCCGAAGTCGGCTTGCGGGAAAAATTGCGGAAGAATAATCGGGCGCATACCGGAAATGAAGGTCTGTCCATCTTTGGTATAGACATTTATCTTGCAGGGAAGGCAAAGTCCGATTTTAATATCAATATTCAAAAACTCATCGGCAAATTTTGCGTTGCAAAACTCAATAATTTTAAATGGTTCTCTTTGAAATCCCTTCTCGGCTAACGTTTCCTGCACATTATGGACATACAAAACCCGCATGCCGGCTTTGGCGATTTCGTCTTGCACACCCAAAACTGCCTCATTAAAAGTTTTTATTGTGGTTACGGTGTAATCAAATTCCATATATTGTTTAATGTAATGCCATGATTAATTTTCTAGGTCCTTTTTCTTTTCCTCAAACTCTTTTTGGTCAATTTCGCCTTTTGCGTATCGTTCCTTGATAATATCCAGCGCCGATTTTGAACCGTGTGTTTCGTTATGATTCTTTTTGTCGCCCATTTCTCTCACAAGCCAAACAATTAGAAAAATGATGCCGACCCAAAACAAAATCATCATCAGCCCTCCTCCTAATCCCCAGCCAAACATGCTTCCATAATAATTTCCCATCATATATTTTTATTTATTGGATAAATTATATATCCTGATTAATTCTTTAACCGCTTTCTCGTCATCGCCCTTGTGTTGAATTTGATGTTTTAAGTGCGACCGAAGATGGTTCTCCAAAAGAAAGCTGTTCAGGCTTTTGAACGACTTTTGGATTGAGAGAGATTGCTCAAGCAAAATTGGACAATATACCCCCATACCCTATTTGTCAAACAAGCAACTGTGGAAAACTAACCACGGGCGAGCCCGCCGCAGGTGGGCGAGGGCAGAATTTCGTTTGAACTATTTTCAAAATATACTGCTAGCCACCGTCAGTGCGCCACCGCGAACGCCCGTACGCTTTTTGCGCCCGCCTCAAATAACGCTCGCTTTGCCTCCGACACGGTCGCGCCGGTCGTAATGACATCGTCAATGACCACGATATTTTTGCCGGCAACCAAATGCGGCTCTGCGACTTCAAACGCTCCGACAATGTTTTGGAATCGCTTCTCTCGGTTTTCAATTGAACTTTGTTTCGGCGTGTGCCGAATTTTTCTTAAAATCTCGGGCGCCAGCGCAAAATTCACGCGTAAATTTCGCGGCAAATTTTTCAAAACCGATTTTGCAATCAGCTCGGTGTGGTTGAATCCGCGTTCGCGAAGCCGTCTGCTCGTGAGAGGAATCGGCACAACAAGAAATTGCCAATCCGATGTTTTCCAGCCAAATTTTTCCGCGCTTATTTTTCCGCCAATCATTTTCTCCGCGATTAAAGACCCGACCGCGTCGGCGATTTTGGTGTTCCGATAATATTTGATTTCCCAAACCAGATGTTTCACCCGTTCGTCGCTGTAGGCAAAAACGGCGGCGACGTTTTCGTTTATCGGTTCGCTCGGAGGAAGGCGACGCTTAAACTCATCAACGGAGACATTCTCAAATGTTTTTACCGACTCGCCGGCGGGGAACAGGAAATCCAAAAGAAGGCCGAAAAAGTGGGGGACTTTTGTGTTGTTCATGTGATTTCAACAAAATCGCGCATTGTCCGCTGTGTTATAATACGAGCCATCAAGCCCGTCTTTCCGATGTCGTTTAGCGGAATAACGGCACAAAAGTAGCACATCCATGTCAAATTTTTTCTCAAGTATCTTTAAAAAAACGGAGGTTAGTGTTCTCGGCATTGACATCGGCGCGTCGGCCATAAAAATTGTTCAGCTTCGCAAAAGAGGCGGAAAAGCGATTCTTGAAACCTACGGCGCGCTGGCTCTCGGCCCGTATGCCGGCGTGGAAATCGGCCGGGCGACCGTTTTGCCGCCCGACAAAATCATTACCGCTCTGATTGACATTCTCCGCGAGGCCAAAACCACTTCAAAAAGAGGTGGCATAACGATTCCGTTCGGCTCAACCCTGATGTCGGTTATTGAAATGCCCGGGGTCGGCGAAAACCAACTTGCCGCGATGATTCCGATTGAGGCCAGAAAATATATTCCCGTGCCGATTAACGAAGTCAGCTTGGATTGGAGCATTATTCCGCGCGAGGAAATCAAAGCCGAAGGGCAAGAAATGAATTTGCCGGCAGACGGCCGGAAGAAAATTGAAACCATAAATGTTCTTCTTGTCGCAATTCACAACGAGACCCTCCGCCAGTATCAGAATATCGTTGAAAAAGTCGGACTTGACGCCAATTTTTTTGAAATTGAAATTTTCAGCACTATTCGCGCTGTGCTGGACAAAAATATCGCGCCGGTGCTGATTTTAGACATGGGCGCGGCCACAACCAAGCTCTACATCGTTGACCGTGGAGTGGTTCGGGCGTCGCATACCATCAATCGTGGCTCGCAAGACCTCACGATGACGATTGCCACCACTCTTTCCATCTCGGCCGATAAAGCCGAAATAATGAAACGGACTATCGGTTGGAGCAAGGAGCCCCAGCACAAGGATATCGCCGACACGATTTCTGTAACCGTTGACCATATTTTTTCCGAAGCGAAACATGTCGTTACCAATTATCAATCCAAACACGCCAAAAGTGTGGAAAGAGCAATTCTGGTCGGCGGCGGTTCATCCATGAAAGGTTTCGGCGAACTGGCCCAGACCAATCTTGAAATGCCGGTTGAACTCGGCGACCCGTTCAGCAAAGTTGAGGCCCCGGCATTCCTGACCGAGGTTTTGAAAAGAAACGGCCCGGAATTCACGGCGGCGCTCGGGATTGCGTTACGCAGGATAATGGAGGAATAGCATTTTTTAACACAGCACAAGGCAATGTTCTGCATGGGCCAAAGGGCGCCCAAAAGAACATTGCCTTGCGCTGTGTTTATATCACCTATCACCACCCTTTCGTTGTTTTTATAACATAGCCCTCATATAATTAGACAAGCGATGGACAATCGTCTTCAAGCAACTTTCATGCCCCGCCAGCCGGCTGTGTCCGGAGACGCCTATGCCCGCCCCAAAGGCCCGCACAGCTTTTTCAAGATGATTGGAGTTTTGGTTTTTGTCTTAGCTCTTGTCGCCATGGGTGGTCTCTTTGCTTATAAAAAATATATCACCGGCAATAACGGGGAAAAACAGACAAAAGTTGAAGAGGCGATAAAGAACTTTGAGCCGGAGCTGACCCGCGAGCTGACAATTCTCAAGGCACGCGTGGATGCCGGCAAGGGTCTTCTTGAAAATCACAAGGCCTTCTCGCTGTTGTTTACTCTTTTGGAGCTGAACACCGCTCAAACCGTTCAGTTTAATGAATTTTCATTTGTTGTTTCGCCCGATAAAAAAATCAAATTAACCATGAAAGGAGAGGCAAGGTCGTATAACGCCATCGCTTTTCAATCCGATGTTTTTTCCAAAGTTGAACAATTCAAAAGTCCGATGTTTACGAATCTGGCCATAAATGAGCAGGGGATAATCAGTTTTGATTTCAGCGCGGAACTTGACCCTGCCGCTGTGTCATACAAGAAATTGACCGCTGGCTTCGTGTTCCTGCCGGCATCAGTCGCCACAACGACTCAAAATATCTCGGCGCCGGCTCAAGGAGCAACGACAACCCAAAACATGGCGACGACCACTCAAGGCGCGGCGGCAGTACAAAGTAATGCGACGAGTACCCGAACCGGCACCAGCACGACAAGCGCTCCTTAACATCAAGCATCAAAACCATGAAAAGTTTTTTACCAATCATTTTAATAATCATCGCCGTCGGTTTATTCTTTTTCCAGATTAAACCGCTTTATTCCGAGGTTAAAGGGCTCCGAGCCGAAGCGAAACAATATGATGAGGCGCTGAAAATGGCCGATGAGCTCAAAGAAATCAGAGTTGATTTGGCCCACACTTTGGCGGGTTTTCCGAAAGCCGACCTTGAGCGCCTTGACCACTTTTTGCCTCGTCGTTTGGACACGGTGCGAATTATTTTAGATGTCAACAGTATCGGTCTTCGGAACGGCGTCCGGCTTAACGGCATGAAGGTTTCTGTTCCGTCGCTGGAGACAGGCAAGGTCAGCGCCGGCCAATCCGGTTCCAATTACAGCACCATTGACATCTCGTTTTCTTTCAGCGCGACTTATGTCCAAGGCGTTCAGTTCATTCAGGACCTTCAGAGAAGTTTGCGGTTGTTGGACAGCACCAGCTTGAGCGTCAAGCCGTCCCCGAATAATCCGGTCTTTTACGATTTTGACATGACTCTGCAAACCTACTGGATAAATCGCTAGTCAAAAAACCTAAAAAGTAAAAACTAAAAAAACTAAAAACAAACTTAAAAATAAAATGTCCCTGCCAAAAATCAGCAAAAATAAAATTCTCCTCATCGGCCTCATTATTGTGGCGGTTGTCGGTTATTACATGTTCAAAAGCAAAGACGAACCGCCTCTTACGACTGTTGAAACCGGCGCGCCCGGAACAATCGGCCAAGAGCTGGTCGTTGAACTTAACCGACTCCGAGGTCTGCAAAATGTCGGAAGCGAGATATTCAAAACCCCGGCTTTTATTTCGCTTCAAGATTTCACCCAGACCGTTGTGGCTCAGCCATTGGGCCGGAGTAATCCTCTCGCCCCGATTGGCGGTGATTTATGATGGCAGTGATTTATGAACCTCTTAGAAATTCTCGCTGACAAAAAAATAATCAGAAAAGCCGATATCACCGGTCTTAAAAAAGAGGCCGCGCTCGGCAAGGAGACGCTTGAGCAAGTTCTCGTCAAGCACGGCGTTTCTATTCCCGAAATTACCGCGGCGGTGGGCGAATACTACGAAATGCCGGTCAAAGAAATCGGCGATGCGTCCATTCCGAGCGAGAATCTGGCTTACATCCCCGAAGAATCGGCCATTCATTACAAGTTCGTGCCGACTGAAGTCCGCGACGGCGTCTTGGAAGTCGGTATCGTTGACCCGGACAGCATTGAAGCCAAAGACGCTCTCAACTTTATTGCCGCCCGAATTGACATGCCGTATAAGCTTTTTGTGATTTCTGAAACCGATTTCAATAAAGTAATCGGCATGTATAAAGGCCTTTCGGAAGAAGTCGGCAAAGCCCTTTCTCAACTTGAACCGGTCTCGGCCGAAGGCGTGACTTTTGACCTTGATTCGGCGGACATGGCCGAGAAACTGGGCGAAAATAAAAAAATAAAAGAAAAGATTGTGGAGGAGGCGCCGATTACAAAAATTGTCGCCACGATTCTGCGTTACGCGGCCGAAGGCAACGCCTCGGATGTCCATGTTGAGCATTTGCGCGAAACCATCCGCGTCCGTTTCCGCGTTGACGGCATTTTGCATACCAGTTTAATTCTTCCGGCCAAGGTTCACTCACCGGTCATTTCCCGCATAAAAATTTTGTCAAACATGAAGCTGGACGAGAAACGCAAACCGCAAGACGGCCGTTTCTCGGCCCAGATTGAAGGGCGCAGAATTGATTTTCGCGTTTCAACATTTCCGACCTACTACGGAGAAAAAATCGTGATGCGTATTCTTGACCACGAGCGCGGGGTCAAAAACCTTGGCGACCTCGGCCTTAGCCCGAAAAATCTGGATATCGTTAAACAGGCGATTGACCGGCCGTTCGGCCTAATTTTGATTTCCGGCCCGACCGGCTCCGGCAAGACGACCACTCTTTACGCGATGCTCAATGAGTTTGACCGCGAGCGTTTCAATGTTCTTTCGCTGGAAGACCCGATTGAGTATTCAATTGAAGGCGTCAACCAATCGCAAGTCAGGCCGGATATCGGTTACACCTTTGCCAACGGTTTGCGGACGACGCTCCGACAGGACCCGGACATTATTATGGTCGGCGAAATTCGCGACGAAGAAACGGCCGGCTTGGCGATTCAGGCCGCCCTGACCGGTCATTTGGTGCTTGCCACGATTCACACCAATAACGCCATCGGCGTCATCCCGCGTCTTATTGACATGAACATCAACCCTTACCTTATCGCCCCGACTCTTATTTTGGCTCTTGCCCAACGACTTGTTTCCAAATTATATCCGGACTCCGGCGAGCCGGTGCCGGTTAAGGACAGCATTAAAATGATGCTTGATAAACAATTCGCCGATTTGCCGGAAAAGTTCAAAAAGGAAATCAAATTTACCGATACGGTTTATAAAGCCAAGCCCAGTCCGGAATGCCCGACCGGCATTCGCGGTCGTGTGGCGGTAATGGAGGCCTTGGAAATAGACAAAGACCTGGAACAACTCATTCTTAAAAGTCCGAACGAACCGGAAATCTACAAAATGGCGCGCGAAAAGGGCATGCTGACCATGAAAGAGGACGGCATTATAAAGGCCTTTGACAAGCAAATTGCTTTTGAGGAGGTGTTCAATTTGTGATAAAATGTTTTTATGCCCGAAAAGAAATACAAAATTCTGATTATTGACGATGACGCCTTTATTCTCAACATGTATGTGGCGAAGTTTCAGAAACTCGGCCACGAGATTGAAACAGCAAGGAGCGGCGGGGAAGCGCTGTCAAAAATCAAGGACGGCTACACGCCCGATGTTATTCTTATTGACATTGTCTTGCCGGACATAAGCGGGCTGGATTTTTTGCATAGTATGAAAGCGGACAAGCTCGCGCCGGAGGCCATATCCATCATGTTCACCAACCAGAACAGCAACGCGGAAACCGAGCGGGCGAAAAACTTGGGCGTGGCGGGTTATATTATCAAGGCGAATCTCATACCTTCGGAAGTTGTCGGGAAGGTTTTGGAGGTTGCGCAAAATTACAAAAAATAAATATGGAATACAAAAGAGACCTGGAGGAATTAGTTGACATTGTGATTAAAGAAGGCGGGTCCGACATTCATATCGCCGAAGGTCGGGTGCCGATAATCCGGGTTGCGGGGTCTCTGTTGCCACTCATCAAACACAAAGTGATGGCAAGGAAGGATATTGACGGCCTTCTGGACATTCTTTTGTCCAGACAAAACAAAGAAATTTTCGCCGACAAAAAGCAAGTTGATTTCGCCTTTACGCCCGAAACCACAAAGTCGCGTTTTCGTGGCAATGCCTTCATTCAGCAAGGTCTTGTCAGTGTCGCTCTTCGCCTTATTCAAGAACACATTCGGACTCTTGAAGAGCTTAATTTGCCGCCGGAACTCGGCGCGTTTGCCCAGAAACAGCAAGGTTTTTTTCTTGTCGTCGGCCCGTCTGGGCAGGGGAAATCAACGACTCTGGCCGCTCTTATTGACCAAATCAACAGCGAGCGTTTGGAGCACATTATCACTATTGAAGACCCGGTTGAATATGTTTTTAAGCCGAAAAAAGCCATTATTGACCAGCGAGAAGTCCGTTCAGACACGCCGGATTTTTACACCGCGCTTTGGGGCGTGTTTCGTCAGGATGTTGATGTGGTGATGATTGGCGAAATGCGCCAGCCGGAAACGATGGCCACGGCGGTCAGCGCCGCCGAAACCGGCCATCTGGTTTTCTCAACTCTTCACACCAACTCGGCCTCGCAGACCGTTGAACGCATCGTTGATTCCTTTCCGTCCGTTCAGCAAAATCAAATTCGCCTTCAGCTCGCCGGCAGTTTAATCGGCATTTTTTCCCAGCGTTTGGTGCCAAGAATTTCCGGCGGGCTAGTGCCGGCCTATGAACTTCTGGTGAACAACACGGCGATTTCAAATGTTATCCGCGACAAACGCACGCACGAAATTGATTCAATCATTGAAACCAGCTCGGGCGAGGGCATGATTGACCTGAACCGCAGTTTGGCAAAACTGGTCCGCGACGGAGTTATCACCGTTGAGAACGCCTACCGATACTCCTACAATCCAAAAACTTTGGAGAAAATGCTCTAAATCAAAAGATTTCTAAATCACATGATTTTTGCCTACAAAGCGATTGACCAAAACGGAGAACAGCAGGACGGCCTCATTGACGCCGTAAACACCGATGTGGCGATTACTTCGCTCCAGAAGCGCGGTTTGGTTATTTCGTCCATAAAAGTTCAAAAATCGGGAAGTTTTGTTGAAAGAATTCCTTTTCTGAATCGGATTAAAACAAAAGACATCGTCATCGTTTCGCGGCAGATGGCGACTCTTTTTGAAGCCCAGGTTTCGGCTTTGCGGGTTTTCAAACTCATAGCCGGTCAAGTTGAGAGTCCGGCTCTCCGCACGGTAATGAATGAAATTGGCGATAATCTGCAAGAGGGCAGTACAATTTCTCGGGCTCTTGAAAAACATAAAAATGTATTTTCGGACTTTTATGTCAACATGGTGAGCGCGGGCGAGGAGTCCGGCCGTCTTGATGAGACATTCAGTTTCTTGGCCGACTATCTGGAGCGGCAATACGAGGTAACGTCAAAAGTGAAGCATGCCATGGTTTATCCGGCTTTTGTGGTGGCAACCATGATTGGCGTTATGACCCTCATGCTTACTTTTGTCATTCCCCAAATGGCGCCGATTCTTGAGGAATCCGGCCAGAAATTGCCGATTTATACCAGAGCGGTAATCGGCCTAAGTCATTTCGCCACATCTTATGGACTGCTCACTCTCGCCGTTCTTATTGTCGGCGGTTTATTTGTCGGCCGTTATGCCAAAAGGTCAGGCAGGGCCTCTTTTGACCAATTCAAACTTGACATTCCTTATGTCGGGAATTTATATAAAAAACTCTATCTTTCCCGCATCGCCGACAACATGAATACCATGGTTTTGAGCGGAATTTCCATGATTCGGGCGCTTGAAACCACGGCCAAGATTGTCGGCAACGAAATTTACAAAAGCATTTTGGTTGAGTCGCTCCAACAGGTCAGAGGAGGCAAGGCACTTTCCGTTGCGTTTGCCCAGTATCCGGAAATTCCGAGCATTATGGTTCAGATGATAAAAGTCGGCGAGGAAACCGGCGAACTCGGCAATATCTTAAAAACATTGGCAAAATTCTATCAAAAAGAAGTCATGGCGGCCGTTGATACGATTGTTGACTTGATTGAGCCGGTGATGATTGTCATTTTGGGTCTCGGCGTCGGCTCGCTTCTGGCGGCCGTGCTTCTGCCGATTTACAACCTGGCGTCGTCAATTTAGGCGAACATGACGCCCAATCATCCGTAATCCACAGCCGCGAAATTGTTCCTTGCGCGGTTTTTTTGACAGAAAAGATAGTTTTTGTTAATATACTG
>ERZ1292623.455-Hain-H51-01um-R1-455-length-44368-cov-8_pt3 | contig 21172 bp, 29 predicted proteins | sample MGYA00564398_ERZ1292623 | MGnify/ENA primary metagenome ERZ1292623 (study PRJEB36523, sample SAMEA6512633) | groundwater metagenome | collected 2019-01-07 | study: AquaDiva: Metagenomics assemblies of 32 groundwater samples | reverse complement strand
CATGTCTACACCCTCAGTGCAAGTTAACCGATGAGCGATCACCACCTCTACATCTTTGCTGGCTTCCCTGGCAAGGCAGCACCACCAGGTTTGTATCTAAACGCAGGCGGTCTGCAACACGCCATAGAAAATGTTCTCTACCTTGCACAATTAGGGCATGGGGCCATCTGTGCGACGAAGGATGGCCTGCTGAGCATGGGGCTCGCAGGCGGCTTTGAGACGCTGGAGCCTGTCAAATATCACCTTAGTGATCTTCTTGTAATATCCGGCATCACTTGGGACTGGTTTCCTGAGCACTATAGCTTTGGTAACGGCATCAGCATCCCCAAGAGCAGTGCCTCTTGGGAAACGCAGGTCGTCGTTCACGAGCGGGGCTGTACCTTGGAAGAACTCTTTCGTGAGGGCGAAGTTGTAGACCTCTCGCAACTGCGGCTGCAACGTGTCCACAAAGAGACTGAGGGCTGGGCCACCTACGAGAAGCGCTGGCTTGCTGGCACCTGTCCGCACTACACGCACATAGTCCATATGACGCATCTGTTGACCACCCATGAGCTATCGCCAAGCGCCTACAAGCACATCCAAATGATGATCGAAGACCCACGAGTAGAGATACGCCCTGAGCCCCCATTTGAGGCGCGGCACTTCTCCGAGGTGCGCCGCTACGATGGCCGCCCTGCCTATTCCTTGTCCACAAGGAGCGCACTTTAATGATCTATATACGGCAATTACTTGTTGGCGTTATCGCTATTCTTTTATTGGTCGCATGCAGCGAGGCAAATGAGGAGCGTAAATTGCCGCGCTCGTGGATCGCTGACTGCCAGTACCACGAGGTTCCTGCACAGGACTATCGCTGGACGCCAACGCCGCAAATTAGCATAGAGGCTTAGTTGTGGCACAGACTCGCACGCATATTCGGCGCGTATTGGCGGCTGCTACTGGCGCGCTCGTAACGCCCGTCTCGATCGCGAATGGGGGTACGGGGTCAACTACTGCGGCGGACGCTGCCGAGGCGCTTGGGGTGGGCATAACGGATAGCCCACAGTTTACGGGTATTGAACTTGGTCACGCAACAGATACGACTCTGACCCGCCCCTCCGCTGGCGACGTGAATGTCGAAGGCAACCGTCTATATCGAGCTGGCGGTACAGATGTTGCACTAGCCGACGGTGGTACAGGGGCCTCCCTCGCTGACCCTAATGCCGACCGTATCCAATTTTGGGATGACAGCGCGGGGGCCGTAGATTGGCTTACTGCTGGAAGCGGACTAACTATTACTGGTACCACAATCACCGCTAGTGGTGGGCCATCACAGGCAACACAGGCTGCATTAGAGGCGGAGACAGTCGAGACAACCTATGCCTCACCAGATCGGGTAAAGTTCTCGCCAGGCGTTGCCAAAGCCTATTGCCGGATCGATGGCGTTGGCGCCCTTGTTGCCGGCAGCTACAATGTCTCCTCCGTCACCGACACCGGCACCGGAGATCGGACTATAGTCTGGAACACCGATTTCGCCAATGCCAATTACGCCCTGGCGTCCACTCTGACGGACACCCCAGCCAATGCGACCATCATTTACCACAACACCGGGGCCATCGCCGTAGGCTCTGCCAGGCTCGTGGTCGTCAACGAGGTCGAAGTCCTCGCGGACGTCGGCACGGCCACGACCGCCTTTGGAGATCAATAATTATGTCCCTTAACCGGCATGTCGTTTCCCTGCCTGGAGGCAAAGTAGGCATCGTCACTCTCTCCGAGGGCGGTGATCAGTCGTTGAAACTCCAACAGACTGTAGCGGAATTGCGAAAGCAACATGGTAGTTGCGAATATTGCGGTGCAGTAGATGCGACAACACTTTTACCGAGAGACCAGTACAGAGATGCCTGGACATGGAACGGTCATAGAATCGTCATCGACCAAGTTCGCAAAGCGGCCATTGACGCCCAGTCTGCCACGCCATCTATGGAGGCGCGCGTGACGGCTTTGGAGGCCCGTCTGAACTCAAGACAGATACCTTAGTTAATAAGCAGTAATATGGCTAGCCGTACTCTCACTCAAATCCGTCAGGCTGCCGGCCGCCTCATATCGGTACGCACCTTCTATGGCACCGCCGGCTCGACTGGCAACACTACTACTAACCTGCGCGACTCCGATACGCGCCGCTTTCCAACGGGCTTCTTCACGGGCTGTTGGCTCATGCCGACGTCTGGCACCGATAGCGGCCTCATCTTCTACGTTACGGCGTTCAGCCAAACGAACGGCGACTTCACTGTAATTCCCGCCGCGAGCGGGGCGGCCGTATTCGACTTGGCGACCTTCGAAGTCACGCCTTACCCCCCTGACGCCATACCATCCCTCATTTACCACGCGTCGCGCCAACTCTACCCGAGCGTCGCGCGCACCATCGTAGACGATAGCTTCAATACGTCCTCGCCGCTATGGAACGGCGGGTTCGAGGAGTGGACGAGTGCGAGCGTCGCGACGGGGTGGACGGCCAGTACCTCTACTCTCGCCCGCAGCACGACCTCCGTGCCTACCGGCCAGTACATGGCTCGGCTAACAGGCGGGGCGGGCTACCTCGGGCTGTCAACTGCACAGCGCCTCGATATCTCGCACCTCGCGGGGCAGTCTGTTACCGTTTATGCCTACGTGCTAAGCAATACGACGAGCGACTGCCGCCTGCGGCTCGTCGACTCAACAGGCACCGTCGCGACCGGTAGCTACCACGGCGGTGGCAGTGACTGGGAAGTGCTTAGTGTCACGGGCACGCTCGCCACTACGAAGCCTAACGCCTTCGACATTCGTATACTGAAAGACAGCGCTACGTCGACGATCGATATTGAGCGGGTATGGGTCGATGGCCCACGCCTGCACACCTTCCGCGTTCCTGTTACGATGGCGCGTGGCGTCCAGCAGGTCTACGTTGCAGCGATCCGCGACCGCGCGCACTTCGCGCACTATGGCTGGTTGCCCGCCTCGTTCCGCGTGCTGCAAGGCGATAACGACGCCGACGATACTGGCACGAGGCGCTTAGAGCTACTTGGCGAGATACCCGCTGGTCGTGCGATGATGATCGTTGGCCAAGGGCCGCTCAACGAGCTTAGTGCTGAGGGTGATGAGGCCGAGCTCGATGACGTGGCGAGTGAGCTACTCGAACTCCAAACCGCTCTCAATATCATCTCGTCAACCATGAGCAACACAGTTGCGACCGACACCAAGGCGCTCACCGCGCTATACGCCCGCTTGATGATTGAGCGCGACCGCATAATGGGCGTGGTGCGCGAACCCGCGCCCGGCGTATTCCTCCCGCGTGACACCTAATGCCTAGCCAAATAACAGCCACCGCCGGAATCACGCATCACATCACGATCGAAGACCCGGATGCGGTGGTAACTGGCTATATGCTCGAAAGCGAGAAGGACGAGCAGGGCAACGAGACGGGCGCACCGCGTATACGGATTGGGCGTGCCCCGCCCCTCGCACCTAAGCTCTCGCAGGGCCATACGCGGCTAACCGACCAACTACCTGAAGTCGACCTACCATGGGAAATCAACACCTTCCATCGCGGCGGGCTCTCGTACCGCTGGACGCCTGACGAAGATGGGCGCTTCAACGAGGCGGTCGATGTTTCGGCTGCGACCAAGGCGGAGTTCGGTCTTAGCAACTACACCTCATTCTTTGACATCATTGTGCGCGATGGCGACTTCAGTGAGTGGACAGATGCCAACACGCCTACCCGATGGACGTTGACTGGTACGCAGACTGTCGCACAGAATACGACTTCGTGGGACGGTACTTATGCAGCGGGCCTGACATCGCTTGCTGTGATCGACGGCACTAACACTACGAACTGCCTCTCGCAAGACGATCGCGCGCAGGTGGCTGTTAGTGGTGCAACGATGCATGTGCTCTTGCTCTACCGACGGCCCGCGAGCGCGACGCAGAGTGTCGACCTAACGGTCGGCCTTACCGCGACCGCGCCTGCTGCCGCCGTCGCGTGCCCTACTGAGGTGCGCAGCACGACAACTGTCACGTCTGGCACCACAACCTACACGCTCCTAGACGCGACCTTCACACCTACCGCGAACTATCGCTACCTCGTCATAGGCGTTACGGCACTAAATGGTGAGACGGTCACGCCCTACATCCTTATTGACCACGTAGTAATTACTTATGGCGACGGCAAAACCCGCGACTTCATGGAGTTTCAAGACGACCTCTATGTCGCGCAGGGCAACGCTGTACTACGCCTCAACACGGCCATTGATGTTTTCGAACAGTCTTACGTGCATACGGCTAACGCGGTCTGTAATGGTTTGGGTTTGTCGCCTACCGACGACGCGTTGGTCGCGGGCTTCGGCACCGGTAGTAACTATGTGAGCAATACTACCGCTGATGCAACGCAGGCCAACTGGACAGCGCGTACAGGGCCGAGCGGCCCCTATATCACGATACGCGACCGCATTTGGGCAAAGAGCGCCGCGAATACTATTCAATCTAGCGTTGACGTTGTAACGCCTACGTGGGCAACCTACAACGACATCGGAACATCGACGCGCGCGATCAACGCGCTGTTTGCGTGGAACGACGTGCCAGTTATTGGACGGGAGGACGGTGTATGGGTATACAACCGAGTGGCGAACGGCCTGAGCGCAGCCGATCAGTTCATGAACCTGATGCCGGAGTTTCAGCACCAACCCCACCCGGACAACTTCGCGAAGGGCATCGAGTGGGCCGGCTGGTTATACCTCGCGACTCGCCAAGGAATATTGAGGTTCAACGGCGACGTGTACGAGACGGTCGGCAACTTTTTCAGCGGCCCGCAGCTGGCTGACTTTGGTGGGCGCATCAAGGCGTTCGCTGTCGATGGGTCGCGTGCCTATGTCGTGATGGACACCCCGACTAGCGACACGAGTAGTGCTAAGACAGGGTGGATACTTAACTTCCGTGAAGAGATTGAGTCGGGCGTCGCGCGCTTCGTAGTGCACCCAATGCGCTCGATTGATGGCGACGTTAACGCGGCCTACGTGCACCAGTATAGCACGACCTATACATTACTTTACTTCGGAACGCTATACAGCCCGACGGGGTCGGCGACGCAGATTCCGTACATCGATTTCACCACGGTGCCCGCGCGCCACGACTCACCATACCGCGATGTCAACCCCCTACTCTCAACAAGTGGCACGGACTACATAATCACGCAGTACTGGGACGGCCTATTTCCGAACACGACCAAGACGTTTATATCGCTCGACTTCAAAACCGAAAACATGGCAGCAGGCCGTACGCTCGATGTTGACTTCCAGCTCAACGACTCCACAACGTGGCTGGACTTGGGTTCGCAGATCACGACCGATGGCAACCAAACGCTATACTTTAGTACGGCGGCGCTCGCAAACAGGAGCGGGAATCGCATTCGATTCCGCTTCGTCCTCGCCTCGAACAGCACGACAAGCGGGCCGCGCGTCATTATGCCAATCGTGCTGCACTCAACCTACCGCCCAACACGCCTGCGCACCTACGAGTTCGATGTGCGCGTCGCCTCAAACCTCGCACTACTGAATGGCGGCACCGATATATATGATGCGGCCGCGATGATTACCGCGCTTAACGGCTACGTGACCGAAAATCGCTGGCCACTAACCTTGCGAGAGGACGAGGACGGAGACGGCACCGTGACAGCGCACACCGTTATGGTGACGGACGCGCAGTTCATTCGTAGTTATGTTGATGTGAGAAGTAATCAGCGTGTGATCGTTTATCGCCTCAGCGCGATCGAGAAGGTAGTGTCATGATGACTGGCAACGATATGTGCAAAAACGCGCTCCGCCTCGCGGCCGCATCGTTCTTACTAACTGCCGCGAGTTTTCTAAGCGGGTGGAACATGCCTAAGATTGTCGAAGCAATCCTTCGTTAGGTAGGCAAGCATTCTTGGTCATTGCTCTACTGCCTGAGCTGGGTATACGTCGCCGTTGAGTCCGATCTTCTTGCTCTCATAGGGTACTGCTATGCGGCGGTAGAACTCCAACTTTGCGCCTTCCAGCGCGCCCACGACATCGTTGATCGCCTGATACGATAGCCCCTTGAACAACAGGTAGTCTATACACTGCGCGGTTAGTGCGAAGTTAAGCTCGCCAGGCGTACTTACTGCCGCCCCATTCGCTAACTCGACCCGTCGCTCCATCGTTATATATGGCATTTAGTTTACCCCGCTTACTACTGCGTCGGGCAGGCACGAAATTGATTGGAGCCCAAACGTCCAACACGATACACGATGAACCTCATCGTGCATATAACGAAAATTAGACCCCGCCTTTACGCGGCTTGTTGCCGGATCATACATAGTTATGAGCATAACTAAGATCAGCGCAGCAGCGGCACCTAGCAGTAGCAGCCCCAATCCGCCTATTCGCATCTAGTACCTTCCCTTTGCGGCGCGCGCCGCGATCACGCTCATGCACACCTTGCACGCCGTGACAATCGCCTGATGGCGACAGACGAGCTCGCCATGCGCACCAACGCGGATTACGAACTCACGTAGGTATTCGGGTATGTTCACAGTGACACCTTCAAGTCTAGGGAGTCTCCCTTACTCGTAGATACTGGCGTAATCGTTATCGCTACACCGCCCAACGCGACGGGTGCCATCATGCCTTGCTCGACATAGCTGCCACGCGCGGTCTGCCCTCTCGCGCTACCCTGCTGATAACCTTGCAAGAACCCACCCGTCCCCGCAATGATCTTCGTGCGATGCTTGATGCGGTAGGGCGCAGTGCCGCTCATGTATAGTTGGTCAAGCGGCGCAGCGACTTTCTTGCTCATATGCCCCATTAGGTAAATGTCGGCGTCGAAGTAGTGTACAAGGTTCTCTAGGCGGTTCAGCGGCCCGCTCGCCTTAACACTCGATCCTGCCCCATGGTGGCACCAAATCGTACACGTCGTATAGTGCTTACCATTGCGGTAAACGAGGCGCACGAAGGCACAGGAGCCGAGGAATGGCGTGCCCAACTCGTGCGCGATCCGCGTATCGGTGGTTGAGCCGTCGGCGAACTGAAAGAAGTGGTGGCCCTCCAGTAGCCCGACCCACCGCCCTTCCGTCCCCGCCACGAGCGCCATGAACTGCTGTCGTTGGCGCTCAGCCGCTTCGTCAAGCATATCCTGCACACTATCATACAGGCGCGCCCCGCGCAGTTCGCTGCGGTTCGACGGGCTCGCCACGTCTACGTAGTCGCCCATACCGAGAAACGCGACGCGCGGGTGCTGCATACCCCAATCGATGTGGCGCTTAAACCGCTCAACATCGCTGCCTGACGCGCCAAGTTGTAGGTCGCCTACGGGCAGTAGGAGCGTCGACTCCCACGGCGCTTCATGCACCGCCGACATTTCGATCTCGTTAATTTCCACGCTGTCCCTCCTTACGGCCCGCCTCGTATGCCTGCTGTAGCACCAGTTCCATCGCCCTCGTAGACTGCTCCTCGGCGTCCTCTAACGCTTTCTCTATTGTAGCTAGTACGGCATCATTAACGCCAGCGAGCTTCGCGTGTGATAGCACTTGGTGCCGCACCTCATCGAACCCACTCTTTATATGTGCGATGTGAGTGAGCTCGTGAACGATTAAGTCCTCTAGCGATATACCCATAGCTGTGCTGTACTTATCGAGCTTTTCCCAATGCCTGCGTATTGATATGAGGCTGCGTGTATAGGATGGCGGCGTTATGCAGCCTGCAAGGTTCTCGTTCTTTTCGAGTGGCGAATCTTCGAGGATAATTGTGATTGGGTATTCCGATAACCCGAATACGGGACGCCACTTATCGAGCAGCTTTGTAATGTCGGCGCGAAGGGCTTGGTCGTAGCGCGATTCTCGCTTTGCCATATCACTCCCCTTTCACTTCTAGCAACTCGTACTTCGTCACACGGTACTTGCGCGAGCACCCCGTACACCTATACCAACGCAGGAGGTTGCTCCAGAGTAAGTCACTTCTGCAATGTGGGCAGGCATGCGAGATGAAGGCGTATTCGGATGGTGACATGTGAAACCCCTCTCTCGTAATGATTTCGATGTCGACGGGCAGCGCGATTTCGAGCATACCCTGAAATGCGGCAGTAAGAACCTCAGCGACATAGTGATATAAAGGCGGGCTACACTCGACGACTATTGAGTCGTGAATACTAAGCACGATACGCGCATCGAGTTCACTGATCGCGCCCCACGTCTTACGAAGCGCGACCTTCATGATCGCCGCTCCAGGCCCACTTACCTTGAAATTTGCGCCCTCGCGGATCGCCTGTGCGCGGTCGCTCCGCCGATCACTAAACGCGCCGTACAGCCATCTCTTATGTCCAAAGATCGTTGAGGCGTAACCGGTCGCCTGTACTTCGTCCCACGCCATGTTGCCTAGCCGCACAATGTCGGGGTACTCGGCTTTAAGTAGCGCGCTCAGTCTTTGTGCCTCGACATTTGTAAGCGCGAGCCCGAGGTCTTTCAGCGCCGTCTCCTGTAGCTTGCGCCACTGTGCACCATAGAGCGTGGCAAGGAAGAACTTCTTTCCGATCTGCCGCCACTCGTGATCGTGCCGCGTGAGCGTGCGTGGGCCATCCATCACTACCTTGCCGAGTTCGAGATAGCTACCCGCTAAGCGTTTCGCGGTGAGCGAGCGTGGTAGCACGAGGTCGTAGGCAAGCTGTGCAAGTGGCAAGTATATGTCGTCCCCGCGCTCTAAGCGCTCGCGCAGTGTTTGGTCGCCCGTTATCACCGACGCGATACGCGGCTCTTCTTGCCCCGCATCGGCCTTCACGAATATATAACCCTCTGCGGGCACTATGCACTCATTAACCTGCTGGCCCAGTGCGGTACGCGATGGTATGTTCTGTAAGTTTGGGTTGCTGCTCGACAGCCTGAAGTTCGATGGCGACTCCTTGCCCTTATCATCGTCGTCGTGCCCGCCTGCCTGATTAAACGACCCATGGATACGCCCGTCAGTTGGGTAGCGAAGGCGCGGGAACTTATCTATATAGCTACCGAGTAACTTTGCGAGTTCTCTCCACTCGACAATCGTGGCGGCCTCAGGCACTGCTTCAAGCGCGGCCTTTGCAGTCGAATGCCCTGCCTCGCCAAACAGCAACTCCGATACTTGCTTCGGCGACGCGAGGTTCACGCCCTCGTACTGCGCCTCGATCTCGGCAGCCCGCGCGACAATCCGCTCCCGCAGCGCGACGCGCCGCTCCTCACTAAACTCGATCCCCGCCCGCTCCATATCGGCGAGCACGGGAATAAGGGGTAACTCGATATCGAGGTACACGCGCCACAGGTCGTTCTCAATGAGGCGTTCACGGAGCACTTCGTAGAGCATGAGAGTGAAGGCGGCATCGCCACACGGATAACGCGGGTCAATGCCGTCCCACTCCTCGAACCGTTGCTGCCGCACTCCGAGCACACTGCCACTCAAGTCCTTCAGGTGCGTCGACACGAACCCCAGAAGGTGCGCCATGACCTTCGTGTCGTGACACGCGCGTAGGTCGATTCCCGCATTGAGCGATACAGTGCGCTCGAACTTAGTATTATGCGCTACCTTCTCTATGGCCTCGTCAGCTAGCACCTGAGCGAGGGCTGTGCTATGCAGCGCAGTCGGCGGCTCATACGAGGCCACAACCGCTCGTCCGACTCGTCGAGCAACCGCAATTCCAATTGGTTGAGCCAATGGCGGTGCGAATCGGCCGTCGACCTTTGGCTGCGTTGTCTCGTAGTCGATAGCGATCGGCCCATTACCCCGCTCCAGTATCTCGGCCAATGAACCAAAGCGCCAACCATTCGCCGTGCGTGGTTTACCACTAAGTACCTCCTTAAGCTTCTTGAAATCCTCGATGATTACGGGCTTGAGATTCGCGTTGTAGTTAGTCGCGGAGGGGTGATAAGTAGCAAATACGCGCCCGCTCCAGTAGTCGCGACTATCTGTATCAAGCAGCTCAATCTCGTGGGCAATTGCTTGTCCGTGCACCTGCGATAGTCGCTGCCCACTCATCACTGCTTGAAGCGCTACATCGCCAAGTGTAACTATGAATGTGGGACGCACCAACGCTATTTCGGTCAATAACCATGGTGCACAGTTGGAGAGTTCGCGTTTCGAGGGTCTGCGATCGCCGTCGCCGGGCCAGCACTTTGCGGCGTTCGTCATGTAGATTTGTGCTGGGTCGAGCCCCGCGATTGCGAGGAGCGCGTCGAGTTGATGCCCGCTCTTACCAATCAGTGGTACACCCGCCTGATCCTCATTGCGGCCCGGTGCTTGCGCAACGATCATCACGCGCGCGTCGAGCGGGCCTTTCGCGGGCACAACCTGAGTGCGCGAGGCACAGAGCTTCGGGCACAGCGAACAGGCGAGGAGCGCTTCGAGGTTAAGCTCGGACACGCAGGGCCTCTAACGCCGCGTCGTCAGTCGCAACCCGCACGACGGATGGATGGTTCACGAAGAAGCAGGACTTATCGAGGCTCGCCGCAACTACAACAACCGGGGGTAGTGAACCCCGCGCAATAAACGCGCCGAACTCGGCCCACGCGCTGCGCATCGAATGTGTTGCACATTCGAGTAAGACGAACATATCAGCCGTCCACACTCCTCGCAGGTCATCGAGCACTTGCTGCGCGGGCTGCTTGTCGTCGTGTTTCCTGTCCCACCATTCATGCGCGATTCGTAGGCCGAGGGCACGGGCGCGCTCGGCAAACGCCCGTGCTCGGTCACGCTCGTGCCATGAGCCTGAGACATACAGAACAGGTTGGTAGTTCACCATGCCGATCACTTTGGCACCGTCGCGTCTTGCTTAATGTCGTAAATTGCGCTGTCCTTCGCGATGATCTGCCCGACGAGGGTCGCGTACCCCGCAATATCGTGCCACGAGTCGGCGTAGAGTGGATCACCATTCACGATCCGCCCAACCTTATGCATTATCATGTCAAGCGCCTCACAGATATAAGGAGGCCAACCAGGGCGCGGCTCACACGAGAATACAATGTCCTTGAGTCTCTGCGTGATCTCGGCGTGAGTTGAGAAATCGCCGTACCGCGCTCCGCGCTCCTCCAATGTTTGCTCTATAGAGTTCAATTCAGCCTCCTCCGTAGATAGGGCAGTTTAACGTCTTGCCCAGGACGGGGCTCCTAAATGCGGTTAAGTGCGAGTAGCCATACGACCGCTATAACGACGATCGCGATGTACCACTTCACTTAGCGCGCCGTGGCTGCAACCTGTTCTTGTCGCCCCACGCGCCATCCTCGCTCTTGTCCTTCTCGATCACGACCTCGCTCTCGAACGTCGCGCCCTTGACCGACTCAACGATTGCGGTTGCGAGCTTCTCGCTGTCGTACTTCGAGATGCTCGTGATGCTCGTAGGCACATCGCCCCCGAACACCATGCGGAGCGTCGCCTTGGTCTGGCCCATGGCCTGCGAGGGCGACCCGTCTGCCTTCTCGGTGCGCAGGAACAAGCGCTCCGTCATTCTCCGCCCCTTATAGTCACCGTCAAGCACGGCAAGGCGAAGCTCAACGTAGGGGAAGTCATCCGCCTTGGCGTATTTCTTGACCGCCTCGATGACCTCCAGCAAGTAACGGTCTCGCGGGATAGGCTCGCCCATATAGACCTCGTCGACACCACCGAACGTATCCGCCACTTCTTTAATAGTCACGCTACCCCCTTTACTGGTTTGCTCCCGTGTTGCAGTTGTCACTTACTCTTGACCTCCTCTTTCGTTACTAGCTCGCATGCCTTCAGTACCTCGCTGAACGCGTTGTGGCCCGTATCGTAATCGCGCACCGTGATTGACTGCGGGCACCCCTTCAGATGCTCCCAGTCATTCTTCACGTGCACCGCGCCCGTTGACTTCAGCCATATGCGCCGCATCGTGCCAACCTTCTCGCTGTACAACACTTGGTTGAAGTAGCGGTCGCCATGTGTTCCCCACTGCCCGCGTATGCCCGGCCTGAACAGCATGTTCATGGAGCCGTCCTTGCGTAGTGGTTCGGTTGGGTGCGGTATCTCGCGCACCCCCGCCGTGATGATGACATGAGCGCCAAGGTGCTGTGCAGCAGGTTCGCGCTCACCGGCGCGCATTGCCCAAAACAGCCGCAGTAGATCGTCGCTCTGTTCACCCCAATTCTGCCGCTTATCCCGCGAATCGCTATTCTCCTCGATCGCCGCCATGTTCACGAAGTCGGCCTCCGTAATGCCGTCCAGCACTACGAGGTCGTAGAGCCACTTCTTCGCCCGCGCCGCGTTACGCACTGGCTGCAACACCTTCAGCAGGTCGTCAACGGTTGCGTCAGGCATGTACTTCACGCCCCACGGCTCGCCCGCTGTCCACATGTGCGGCTCGAAGGAGTAGATCGGGCGCTCAGTATGTAGCCACAGGGTGCGCTGTGCACCCACGGCATCCATCGCGGCACGGCAGTACCACGTCTTGCCCGAACCGCTGAGCCCATAGATCATCGTTGTAATGTACCGTTCTATGCTATCACCCCCTTTCCTACTTCATGTAGCGTTTTTGCGCTTACTTCTAATTATACCACGAGATTACGCTATGTCAAGTTCATGAATTCACGAGCGCGTTATTTGCTTCTTTAAGGCTCGCTTGGCACGCAGTTACCTCGCGCTGTAGGCTGCTTATGTAAGCTTCCATGCTCGGCCCATAAGTCGCGCTCCATCCCATATTGTACCCGCATATCTCACTCTCCCCTATGCTGTAGAGTCCGCCATAGTCCGTCGGCGTCCACAGGACAGCCTTAGCGCAGACTAGTACTTGCCCTTCGCGATAAGACTTCACTTCCTTTTCGAGAGCGGCTACCTTCGCGTTCGCCTCGGCTAAGGCGAGAACTGCCCCAGTTACATTTATGGTTGGGGCCGCCACAGGTATTGCCTCGCGAACTAGAGATGGAACCCATAGCAGCATGATCCCAACTGCTACTATGGTTGTTACTATATAAGGGAGCCAGTGAAGTTTACTCATAACGCCTCCTCTAGATCGGTTGTAGAACACGACTCGTACAGATACTCGCTGTGAAGTTGAAGATGCTTCCTAATAGCACATCGCAAGGTATATGAGTTAAGCTGCGCCGCGTCTAGCGCATCAAGGTAGTTGATTCGCTCCAACTCAAGCTGCTCAATCCGCTCGTTCGCCTTATGTAGCAAGAGGGCTAAATGCAGTTCTCGCGCCTCGTCGTTCATCGTGGTGCCTCCCACCCCGCCCCATCGCGGCTCTCGTTTATTGAGAAGTTCAGGGTTCCATTCGAAATATGACCTGTCTCTTCGAAGTGCGTGTCGATACCGGATAGCACTGCGCGGCCGTCCAGTGAGTACAGTTGCCTACGTAAATCTTCAAGCAGCATGCCCGCCTCTAGCGTTATCTCGATCTCCCTCGTAATCTTTACGCTCATGTTTCGTCTACCTCCTCGGGCTCCTCGCGCCCGCCCTTCACAACCTCGTAGAACCGCTCAAACGTATCCTTTACGTCGCCACCCGTGAGCTTCGTCTCGCACAGCGCGCGGTATGGGCACCACATGCACTTGGCGTCGTAGTTTGGCACGATTTCGAGCGTCCGCTCCTCCCGCGCAATCGCGTCGAGCTCAGCACTCACGTCGACAATGTTGCCTATTGGCGTCTGTATACGCCGTACGCTACTCGGTGTCATTAGGAGCCACGACATTACGAGGCGGTCAGCGGGATAGCGATCAGTGAGCGCCCACAGGTAGTCGCGCCCCTGCGGGTTAAACACCGTGTGCTTTGTAGGCTCGATATTCGAGAGCGACGTTTTCCAATCCTCCACCACCACGAGCCCGTCCTGCTCATATACCGCGTCGGCGTACCCGATGTAGTGTATGCCGCTTGGCAGCACTCGATTTATCGCTACCTCGACCTGTGGCACGAGCCCGTCATTCCCATACCTGTTCCAGAATCGATCCAGCATTACGTGAGCGCGCGCCTTTGCCTGCCCCACTAGCACCGCGTCTACGCTATTGAGGTGTGCGGTGGTGTCGAGCCATGCATGGAGCTTCGCCTGCGTACGCGTAGCGGGCACTGCCCGATAATGCTGCCCCAACACACTATGTACTAAGTTCCCCACCACCATGCCCTTCCCGCCTGGCCCCATCTCGCGCGGTCTAACATGTGCCGCCGTCGATAACGCCGTGCGTAAGCGGCAGGTCATCCACGCTGACCGCTGCGAGGTCGAAACATGGGCGGGCCACTCCCCCTCTATCAGCCCGTCGAACAGCTTAACCGTCATTCGTTACCTCCTCGATGAATCCACCGCGCCGAACGAGGTCGCGTATAGCGGATGCACCATTCCTTATTAGGTTGAGCGGCTCGGTGAGGTCGGCGGGCCGCGCCGCCACCGATACACCCGCGCGGTCTAACATGTCGGCGAGGAAGCGCATGTCGGAGGCAAACCCCGCTGGCATCACTACTGTATCGTCTTGGCTGCGTTGGCCAAACTCCTCTAACATTCGGTCGATGGATGAGGTCGGCACGTTAAGAGCAGTTTCTAGTTCGTCGAGCCACTCGCGCGCCGTCGCGTAGTAGAGTATACCAGTGGCGCGCGACGCTGTGTTGACGACGAAGCTACCCACCTCACTGCGGTTGAGCACCGCGTAGAACCCCTCCTGCACCTGCTGATCGCACGATGCTACCATTTCAGTAAGTATTCGCGATACGCGGTCGGCCTGAGCACTAGGCAGTAGCCGCCCGTCTTCAAGCGTCATTGCCTGCGTAGTGAGCTTCCCACGGAACCATTGCTCAAGTTGACCAAACTTATTCACGATTCCTCCCGCTCCACCGCCTCGGTCAGCGCGTCGATTAGCTCAGCAAGCTCGCACTCCTCGTCATGGCCGTCACTCGAATCCTCGTGGCAGTAAGGGCAAAGAGCTGCTGGCCCGCCCCACTCTATTATGCGCACGATACGCAAGGCTGTATAAAGGTCGAGTAGCTTCATGATAATTTACCCCTCCTCGTTAGATAAGCCCGCAGGCTAATCAAGCGTTTCGCCGTGTGCTGTATGTCAAGTGTCATCTGTATCTCGACCCCCCGCCCTTGCCACTTACTCAGCGTGTTCCACAGCCCGTCCCACAGTACGCGGTGCTTATGCGTCGCCGTCTCGATATACCCTCGCTCGTTCTTCCCGAGCCACCCCTCTATGACCAGCACTACGTGGTCGACGTTACGGCGCATGCGTTGCAACTGGCTCCCGAGGTGCGGGCACCCTTTACCCCCGCAGTCCTCGCAGTCCTCTACACACTTCTGCAACGCGCCTACCCAACTCGTTACGAGATCACTCGCCGCCTTCCGCTCCACCCCGACCAACTGCCCGCTGACTGTGAACAAAACGTCGGCTGAAGGTAGGGGGGTTAGCCGCCGCACCGCCACCTGCTCACCCGCACTGCGTAGTGCTGCGGTTAGCGCCTTCTCCTGCGTCTCAACGACCCACAGCCCCGCGTCTGCGCACTCTCGCCAACCCGCCTTAGTGTTGTCCAACAGTGCTCCTCCTGATCTCGCGGTGCGTATCGTCGACGAACTCAATGAGCCCCTGCGTCACGAGGCTATGTAGGAGTGCCTGCGTTTTGCTTCGCGACACGCCTAGCATCCGCGCTACCCGCGCATGCCACTCCGCAGCCAACAATGTACCATCCCCTATCATTGTCACGACCGCGATCTGCGCATCGAGTGGCTGCTCATTGCCGTCTAGCTGAAACATTTTCGCTGTATCATCCCACCGCAGATCGAGGTCGGGTAAGTCCTGCGCCCGCCCCTTATCGAATATCAGCCGCTGCTTATCCGTCTTACCCACACGCGTGAGCCTCATTATGCTGCCTGCCCACTCGATTATGCTCCTCGACCCCCCGCTCGACTCCATGCCGTCCCCCACCGAATCCCCGTCGTTATCGAACCGCACCTTACGTGGATGATGAATCAGCATAACGGTCGTGTTATACTTGAAGCGCAGTTCATTTATTAGTTTGAGTAGCTTCAGTGTGTCCTTCTGGTCGTTTGGATCGCCGCTCATCATTAACGAGAAGGGGTCGAACAGAGCAAGCGACGGCTGAGTGTCTCGCACCATCCGCTCTACGAGGTGCCAGTGTTCTGGTAAGTCTATGTTGCCGTAGAGCGCTTGTGGCATCCACACGTGGTCAAGGATATCGGGGTAGGAAGCGCATAGTGGGGCGAAGCGGTAACGTAACTCGCTCTCCGTCAACTCGGCCTGCACAAACAGCACGCTGCCTGTGTGCTGTACAGGAAACTTGTCGAGGAATGGCACACCCGTGACGACGCTCACTAGAAACTGCATGCCGAGGAAGGTCTTACGTGACCCTGGCTTACCGAACAGCTCTATCGCGCCGCCTACTGGTATGATACTTTCTACAAGCCAGTCGATTTCGGGCGCACCCGCCTCCATGATAGTGCGTAGGACAACCCCCGGGCTCGGCTGTGTAGGTTCAGGCTTCTCGATACCACACCCCCGCAAGAAAATTAATGCCTAACCTGAGTATAACACGAAATTGTGTTATGTCAAGCCGAACCTGGAAAACATGAAATCATGGCGGCAATTTATTTTACGCTATAAGGGGAGAGCCAATATAAAATAAGGTGGCGACGGAAACGGGGCGGAAAAATATATACCAATTTGATCCCGTTTTGATCTCTTGACTTTCTGATTTTTTGACTTAAACTTGGGATAGCGCAAATTTTCGCTAGGGGGTTCACGGAAATGTTTAGTATCGGGCAGCAAATCGTAATTGGCAAAACGAGGGTCTCTAGAACGGTTGTAGTCGGCAAGCCCGACTGCGCGGGAAACATCGTGTGTACAAACGAACAGGGGGCGTACGTAATTGCTCATGAGGAGAACTACACGGCTACCGCACGCCTGCACGTTTTCGGCGGCGTTTGCTTCGAGGAGACGGGCGAAGTACGACGCGCTAAAGCAGGCGAGTGGGTCTTGTCTACATCTCCTCCAATAGTTACCCCCTATTACTGGTACGTCGATTCTGGTAGTGAGTTTCAAATCCTACGGCCCGTCACCACTACACAAACTCAACCCACTCGTGGATGCCAGTGCAATGGGCCAAGGTAAGGGGGTGCCGGTCATGGCCTATGTTGACGAAGCAATGTACCGCGAGTTCCACGCAGTCTTGGTGCGGCGTGGCGAAACGGTATCGAGTTGGATACGTGGCGCGATGGCTGCCGAGTTAGCAAAGGAGGTCGCGTAGTGTTTTTCCTATACCACGCCGCGAGCGCGCCAACCGGCAACGTGATTGCTCGTGCATTAGGTATGCCACACGGCGAAGTGCCCCCGACAGTGCAGGAGGACTTCCTAATCAGGTGGGGGGCACAACAACGCCTCGTTCGCGCGCCGAGGGTAGTACTTAACCGTGCTGACGCAATCGCCAACGCCGCCGATAAGCTACAGTCACTAAAAATGCTAGAGTACGAGGACATACCAGTACCGCCGTTTAGCGAGGAGTTGGATTTAATAGAGGCACCGTTCTTGGGTCGTAATCGTCATCATTCACGCGGCACCGATATCGTGCTGTATATGCAGCACGCAGACACTGAGTTGTTCGGGGAAAAGGACTTCTATACGCAGTACGTGCCAACGCTACACGAATACCGTGTGCATGTAGTGCGCGACAAAGTAATACGGGTTTCACAGAAGCTCTATGACCATACGCACGACCCCATAGGAGCGCGGCATTCGTGGATTCGTAACCACGAAAATGGATGGGTGTTTAGGAGCCCGACCCATCCGCTCTCGCACTACTGGCAAAACACGGCTATTGAGGCAGTCCATGCCCTTGGCCTTGACTTTGGCGCAGTAGACCTAATAGTTGACGAGGAAGGGCGCGCGCTCGTTCTCGAAGTGAACACAGCACCGGCATGCAGCCCGCGCACCGCACGCGCCTACTGTGAGGCGTTCGTTATGGTAGCGGCACCCCACGGAATCGCGCTGACGCTCGACGCGGCTATCCTAGACGAGCTGGCAGTGCGCGACGAATGACCACGCAAACGGTACAATCGACGGTTATAACGGTTCAGTCAGTAGGCGGGGGTGCTGAGTATCGACTTACTCAGCGGCAGTACGAAGAGCAAATAATGACCAACCCGCGCTTCGCGCGCGAATACACAGTTGTAGACCCCGACTCGTCGGACTACAGGCCGATCTGCTCGGCTTGTGGCACGCAAGTCGCTAAGGCTTCTGTGGATCGTTGGCGGCGATGCGTGACATGTCAAACGTGGTGCTTCGGGTGTAAGCAATTGGTTGAACGCCATGAGGCACTGGTAGTATTTTCAGTAAATAGGTCGGAGCAGTGGTGTAGGAAGTGCGTACGAGCAAGCCCTCTAGTACAATGTGTCAGTTGTGCTCGTTACTACATACCGACAGACGAAAGTACGTGCGAGTGTGGACTATCGCTTTGCCCGTTCCATCGCGCACCACGCGACCATAATTGTAGAGCGGCAGCGGAAGCGGGAACCTTGATACACGCCTATCACTATAAGCCGCGCCCGATCTTCCATGGACGAAGCTTGGTTGGTAGAGCGACTACGCATGCAACGCGGTACTTTGGAATAGAGATGGAGGTTGATGTGCCGGATTCAGTGCAACCACCTACCAACGGTAGGCAGGCAGGGTTAGTCGAGTGGTCAATGGAACGAGCTGAACCGCTACCGCCAGGGAATGCTCGCACTCTAGGCGATGATTTACGAAGCGCAGTTTCCTCTTGGACAGCATTGCCACCACCGCGTCGAGAAGCCTTCCCGCGCTCCGACGCTGAGTTCTTACTAAGCTTCAGTAACAACCAGCGTCTCTACTACTTGAAGCCCGACTCGTCGCTCCTTCACGGTATCGAGATTGTATCGCACCCCGCAACTCTCGCTTACCATATGGAGGAGTTTCCGTGGAGCGCGATAGGTCGCTGTGCGGAATCGCTTGGCCTCGACGCCGATAAGTCGTCGCGATGCGGGCTACATATTCACGTTAATCGGAGTTCGTTTGCCCCGTACGCGTGGAAACCCTATTATTCGACCATCCATACCGCCGAAACCATAGTCCTCTACAAGCTCACTCTGATGTACGCCCGCGTATGGGACTCGATTGTGAAGTTCGCGGGGCGGACAGAGGACGCATGGCGCGCGTATGCGAAGCCTCCCAACTTTGGGAACTACAAACCTAGCCCGCGCACCCTTAGTACAGCCAATAGCGTGCGCAACACGCGTCATAGCGCGATCAACGACCAAAATAACACGACAATCGAGTTCCGTATATTCGGGGGTACACAGCGCCCCGAAGTGCTGTTCGCCTACCTTCAGTGCGTCGATGGTATGTTGGCGATGGCGGCAGAGTGGAACTTCCCGCGCATCTCGAAGTCTTTTACGTGGCTCGATGTAGTGCAGTCAATCAAGGGGCGCGAGTTTCAAGCTCTTTGCAAAGAGAGGGGAGTAACGGCGTAATGTGCATCATTGCATATAAGACGAAGGCGGGCAAGTTGGACGCGCAGGCGTTCTACTGGCTCGAAGAATGCTTCAAGTGCAATCGAGATGGGGCGGGCTTTATGTACGTGGACGACGAAGGACAGGTAGTGATCTCGAAGGGCTACATGACCTTCGAAGACCTTATGGAAGGGTTTTGCAAGCACGAAGCGTATACGCGTGAGGAACTCGTGTTTCACTTCCGTATACGCACTCACGGCACGCGATCACAGGGCAATACGCACCCGTTTCCGATTAGTGATAATGAGGAGACGCTTGGCGCCTGTGAACAGGTAACGGACATTGGGGTCATGCACAATGGTGTACTTGGCGTACCGCACGAAAAGACGGCGGTACTCAGTGATACCGCCGTATTCGTTAAAGAGTACCTGAACCCGCTTGGCAACGCGGTACTGTACCCGCCCGCTCTGAACTGGCTGACCCTACTAGGCGGCAACAAGTTCGCCATAATGACCGCTATTGGCGTGGCGCTGTACGGCTCGTTCGTGAGCGACGAGGGATGGATGTTCTCAAACAGCAGCTACCGTTTGATTGTCAGTTCACGTTCGGGGCGCGGTGTTGCGAATTTATTTTACGCTGCAAGTCCGGATTGGAGCAAGAAGGATTTTCCGAACAGCCTGATTATACCTGGTGGGGCACCAAAGACAAGGGCACGCTCGCGCTCGAGTACTGACAAGGGTAGTGGCCCCCTACCCCACTTACTCAGCGCGACCGTCGCACATCGATGTGAGAGCTGCCAAAGTACGGTACGTGTGTCGGGCTACACGACCCTTGGTGCTTGGCTGTGCGACGCTTGTCTAATGGGTTATGTAAAAGTAAAGTTGCGGAAGGAGGTGGAGCTTGGAGACTGAGGTGTCGGAGTTTGCGGCGACGATACAGCTCAACGGGCGTCGCGTGAATCTGCGAGCATGCTTCGATACTTACGAGTGCGAGGAGTGCTCGCGGCCCGCGCAATATTTCGTAGTGGAGAGTGGGGTAACTGGTAGGCCGTTGGTGTGGCCGTGGTGCGGGGACAGTCATACATGCGGATTAGGAGGATGACATGAGCGACGAACGGCCCGACGAGGAACAGATTAATGCGTATAATGCAGCGCTGGAGCGCGGGATCGGGTTTATCGAGGAGTCGCAGAACGCCCTTCAAGCTAACATACCCCTCTACCTGAGCGTGACGCGGAGTAGGGGCGATGGTGTAGTGGCAGACGTGATAGCCTCGCTTGTCTCCGACATAATTCAGGCAGTCTATGCAAGGGATATGCGGCGGCTTAACAGCGTGGTAGGCGCGGCGATCGGGTTCGGCTACACGACAATGCAAGCGAAAATGACGGAGGATAAGCGGATTTCAAATATGGCGGTGGTACAGCAGGCCGAGGCTATAGTGATAGAAACGGCGGCGCGCTCCGTAGAGCCGCCCAAAGAGACAGACGCATGACTACGGTGCCTGAATCCATCCCTGACTTCGTGGCCCGCGTCGAGGTGCTGGCGCAGAAGGCCAAAGAGCGTTGGCTAGAGACAGATAAGTTCTGGTACTCTAGGCGATTCCTGTTGTATACACTTGATGAGCTACGCGACGCGGAGTTCGTAGCGATTCTGTCACCTAATCTCGTGTTGGCCTGGGCACAGGACTGGCGCGAGAAAGAGCAGCAGTTAGCAAGTGATACGCA
>ERZ1292623.1231-Hain-H51-01um-R1-1231-length-25114-cov-13_pt2 | contig 21173 bp, 26 predicted proteins | sample MGYA00564398_ERZ1292623 | MGnify/ENA primary metagenome ERZ1292623 (study PRJEB36523, sample SAMEA6512633) | groundwater metagenome | collected 2019-01-07 | study: AquaDiva: Metagenomics assemblies of 32 groundwater samples | reverse complement strand
CCAATGGTCGAGGAGAAATACCCCACACTCCAGATGTGGCCGTCTATATACATGTTTTGAATGAAGTTAAATTTACTCTTTAGAACTTTGCTTGATTCTTGCTTTAGTTTCTGTACAGCGACGGCCACAGATATGCTTGGTGGTATTTCGATTTGAAAATGTGCTAATAAGTAGATTATCTCTGTCTAAAAGGATTGTCAAGCATATTGTTTTTTTCTAAGACGTTGTAAAATTTTAGTAATTTTATCAATTGAATTTCTATGAATTGCAAAACGAAATACGTCATAATAATTACCGTTAAAAAATCTATGTTCTCTAAACCTACCTTCTTCGCAGAAGCCATATTTTGATCCGTTTTGCATCGTTGAAAGAGAGAGGTTGTTATAAGAGAATATTTCAAAACAAACCTTTCTTATTGGTAAAAATATAAAAAGATAATGAACAAATAATACTATCGCTTCAACTCCATATCCCTTGTTTTCTTCTTCAGAATCAATATATACGTTTACAAAGACATAACCGTCTATTGGATTAAAATTGAAAGAAAACATAGTACCGATCGGAATATCTTTATCTTTCCGTCGGATGATGAATTGCAGGTGTCTATTGCGTTCAAATTCTCTTTTTATTTCTTTTGTAAAATCTCCCAAACTAATGGTTTCCCTTTTTGCAGAAAATAGAGAAAGAAACCTAAACTCATTTCTCCACTTATATAGTATAGAATAATCTGCTTCTTCTATTGGTTTGAGGATTATACGTTTTGTTTCTAATCCTGAATTATCCATTCCATAACCTCCTTTTAATTGTCAATGTTCTATTGTGAGTATTCTTACCACCTAATTGTAGATAGGTCAACGGTTACGTTAATTTATGCTTTCTTTTATGTTAATTGGTCCCATTATTGCTAGTAAGCTGTTTTCTTTTTTAAGGTATTTTTTACCTGTAGCTGTTATTTTTTCAAAGGTGGTTTCTTTAATCAATTTTTTATAATCTTCTGGTTCAAATAATTTACTAAATAAAATAAATCCTTCTCCTAAAAATCCCAGTTCATTTTTTGGATCTGCATAAAAACGTTCAGAAATATTATATATTTTTTCTTTAGTTTCTTCTATTTCTTGTGGAGATATATTTTGTAAAAAATTGTTAATTAAATCAAATATTATCTTAACTGTTTTTATTGGATCAGAAGAAGCTGTTTGTATTTGAAAAATTCCAGCGTCCGTATATCTGACATTGAAAGTGTTTACTGTATAAACTAATCCTGTTGCATGTCTTAATTTTTCAGATAAAAAGCTTTTTACTCCAAAACCTAGATAATTACCTATAACTACAAGGGAGGCTTCTTCTTGTGGGCTTAGTCCTCCCGGAGAGTGAAAATTTAATATTATTCTTGTTTGTTCTGTCTGGGTCGGTACATATAAATAATTTTCGTTGCTATCGTGAACTGGTACAAGTACCTCTTTTTCTCTTGTTTGAATGTTGGCCCATAATTTGAAGTATTTTTCTACTTCTTTTAGTATTTGTTCATGTTGTAAATTACTTATGATTATAACAGCACTGTTTTCCGGAACAAAGTAATTGTGCTGATATTCTCTTAATTGCTCTACTGTTGAGCTTTTAATTATGTCTATAGATCCGATTGGATCTTGAGAAAGTGGATGTTCGCCAAAAAATTTCTTTAATGTTAAATGATTAAACTTTCTAATTGGTTTATTTTCGTCCCCCAGTGTTTCTTCTATAATAATCTTTTTATTTATTTCAAAATTTTCAGTATTTATTTCAAAATCACTTATTACTGAGCTTAAAACTTTTATAGAGTCATTTACATACTTTATTGGCACTTCTATTACAAAACGAGTGTTTTCTCTGCTTGTAAAGGCGTTTGTATAAGCACCAATTTGTTTTCTACTATCTCCACCATAGAGATTACTTATTTTTTTACAAAGAAGATGTTCTAAAAAATGAGTATAACCCGATTGACCTTTTTTTTCGTGTCGCGAACCGACTTTTACCCATAACGAAACTATAGCGACAGAAGCGCTTTCATTCGTTGATGTGATTATTTTTAAACCATTTTTTAATATACTTTCTCGGTATTTAGACATATTTCCGTATAGATTATTATACTAAATATTATATTATTTGGCAAATATGCTTAATTCCTATAAACCCAAAATATCCCCTCTTGTTTAACAAGGTCAAAACCAAACATTGGGAAGCCGGCACTAGCAATAATAGCGCCGGTTTTTAATTCCTTTTTAAATTTATCAGTTAATAATGCGTTTACGTAATTAAGTTGAAATAAATAAACCAAATCAAACTCGCTTAAATTTATTTTCCAAAAATTCCCTTTTATAATATGCGCATTTTTTAAACCTGATCGTTTAATTTTATAACGGCTATACCAAACAAGTAGCGGGTTAAATTCTATGCCGTAGCTTTCAAAACCTTGGCGGGCAAATTCTATAACCACACGAGCGTCGCCCGAACCTACATCTACAATTTTTTTAACATTTTCTTTTTTAGCGATTTCAAACAAACCTTCTAGAACATCTTTTTTATTTCTTTTATACGAAGGCATAAAAGGTGCGCCGGTAAAAAGAAGTGGTAAGCCTAAAAATAAAAAAGCTAGGCCTAACCCTGTTAAGATTATTATTTCGGTTATTATTAATATAGTCATCATATTTTATCTATACTGAGCCAGCGATCGCTGGCTCAGTATATTTATACATCAAGCTCATATATTTTTTCGGCTAAAAGTTGAGAAACTGTTTCAATATCTTGGCTGTTTGTAATGCCACTTAACTTAAATGATTTTCCTATGTTAAGAGTTGTTTTCTTTTTATTTGTGCTTATATATATTGGAACAATATTAATATCTGGCATTTCTATGGCTAAAACCGCAGCGCCTCTTTTAGGCCGAGGGCGTGGGCCATATGTGTGCCTTTCACCTGTAGGGAAAATTAAAAATACCCCGCCGTTTCGTAAAATTTTTCTGGGTTCGCGTAGAGAAACATCTAAGCCTTGGCCATAATAAGAAGGAAAGGTTTGGGTTAAAAGAAAAAAAGGTTTTAAAAATATATTTTTATAATATTTGTCATCTACCATAAAGGTTATCGGTAGATAGTTAGAGAAGAAAGGAAAAACTGTACCAATTATAAGCGGGTCAAAAAAACCTTGGTGGTTAGAAATAATCATTACAGGTTTTTTTAAATATTTTAAATTTTCGTGGCCAATAATTTTAAACGAACCAAAAAACCGGCTACAAATAAAAGTAACCAGCCAAACTATTCTTTGAAAAATAGCATAAATAATTATCAAGTTTATTTACTTTTTAAATGATCTATAAATAAAGTGCCATTCAAATGATCTACTTCGTGAAGCATTAAGCGGGCCAATATTCCCTTTACTCTAATTTTAAATTTCTCACCTTTTTCATTCATAGCTTTTATGGTTACTTTATCGGCTCGAGGTAATTCGTGCCATTCTCCAGGCAAACTTAAACAACCCTCCTCTTCTCCTATAAGTTTTTTAGAAACCTGAGTAATTTCTGGGTTAATAAAAACAATGCGCCCTTCCTTGGCTACTTCTTCGGCAGCCACAAACAAACGTATATTTTTACCAACTTGAGGTGCGGCTAAACCAACACCATTTTCGGCTTTAGCCAAAGTTTCTTTCATTTCTTTAACCAAGCTTAAAATTTCTGGCGTGATTTCTTTTACCAGTTCAGATTTCGCTCGCAATATTTTATTTTTTGGTCCTGTAATTATTTCCATGCTATTTAGGAAAATCCTTAACTATTTTTCCTGTAGGTTTTTTAACTAGTCCTTTTAAAGCTCCAAAAAAATATTTACCCCTAGCTTCTAAAGGTAGATTATTTTTTTCTATAACTCTTTTAGCTAATCCTCGTAAATCGCTTTCGTGGTAAAGATTAGCGATTCCTAAATATGCCGCAAATTTTTTAGGTTCGTGCATTAAACGAGAAATGTCCTCGGCTAATAAATGTTCTTTGGAATGAAGTCTTTTATTAACTTTGTTAGCCCTTATTATATCGCCAATATGCATAATTTGCTTGCTTTTATAGTAGCAATTTACTAGCTATTTGCAAAACAATTAAGTATAATTTGAGCGATGAAGATAATATTTGCTGGTACCAGCGAATTTGCGGTTCCTATATTAAAAGCTATAACATCTCAAACGGACTGGGATATTTCTTTGGTTATTTCGGAACCTGCTAAACCTGCTGGTCGCAAAAATCAATTAATAGATTCCCCTGTTTCTAAATTAGCTAAAGAATTAAATTTAAATTTGACTACACCAATCTCTATTGAAGATATTAGCAGTGAAATCAAAAATATAAATCCCGACGTTATGATAGTGATTTCTTATGGCCAGTTACTTCCCCTAGAAGTACTTGAGATTCCAAAGTTTAAAACTATAAATATTCATCCTTCGCTTTTACCGCGCTTACGTGGCCCATCGCCTATTCAAAATGCTTTAGCACAGGGTTTAACCGAAACAGGTGTATCGCTTATGGTAATAGACGAAAAGATGGATCATGGTCCTGTAATTTCACAAGAGGTTTTTTTAATTGATCAAAGCGAGAACTATTTAACTTTAGAATTTCAATTAGCTCAAATAGGGGCTTCTATGCTAATTCGTGATTTGCCCAAATATGTTTCGGGCGAAATTAAACCACAAGAACAAAACCACACTGAAGCTACTTTTACCAAGTTAATAAAAAAAGAAGATGGCTTGGTTGATTACCAAAAAATGTCGGCTGAAGAAGTTTATAATTTATGGCGAGCTTACATAAATTGGCCAAGTGTATATACTTTTTTCAAAAACAAGTCGGGCCAAAACATCCGCCTCAAATTAATTGAATTGGAGAAGTGTCAAACCTCCGAGGTTGGACAAAAGTTGTCAGGCGAAGTTTTTACAGACGAATCTAAAAATCTCTATATCGCCTGTAACGATGGCGCAATAAAATTAATTAGAGTTCAACCCGAAGGTTCAAAAATACTAAATGCCCAAGATTTTTTAAATGGTCACAAAGAAATTGTGGGACAAAAACTAGGATAGTTTTTCACTCTTTTGATATTCTAGTAATTTTTCGGCTGGGGAAAGACCGTTTATGATTTTATGGGGAAAGTAATTCCAGGCATCGTTTACTAATTCAAGGATATTGTTCAGTTCATCAGTATCTTGTCCCTGGTCAAAAACAGCAAGAACTTTCATTAAATCATCACCATCATCTTCGTTATAAATGATATCCTTGATATATTCTAAATTAAAATCATTCTTAGTTTCTTTAAGCATATTCACGAGTTCCTGTTCGATTTCTTTCCGTCGTTCAAAAATTTGTTGTTTTGATTCTATTTCCATAAATTTTTTCTTAAATAAAGATATTAACTGGACATTCTATTTTGCGCCACTTCTTGAATTTTATTTTTTATTTTTTCTTTGAATTTTTTACCAATATTATCAAAAAGTGATAGCAATTCTTCAAAAGTATTCTCGCCACCAAGAAAATCCCAGTATTCTTTGCCGATTAAAAATTCTTTTCCCCTATCCAAAACACCTTGTTCTGTAAATCGCTCGTATGGTTGTGGATGGTATGGATTATATGGAAAAGCGAGGAAAACTTTGATTGGACTTCGGCGGCGCGCTACCCATTCCAAAAGTTTTGTTTTTGATTTTGTAAAAACATCTATATTGGGTTTTACTGTCTTAATCTCAAAGTAGTATTCTCTTCCGTCTCGCTTCATATAAAAATCAGCGATTTTACCTTCTTTTTGTGCCTTTCCATCTTTAGCAGAAGCATTAAGTACTAATTTTATTTCTTGTGTGTTATTAACTTCTCTTTCACCATTGCGAAGTTTTCTGACTATATCATCGATAACTGATTTTTGCTCACGCGAAATAACACCGCCAACATCATAATTTCTAAAACATTCTGTTGCTGTTTCTTCAGCGAGAATAACCGAGATATGTTCGTAGATTGACATACCGAGTGTGGTTGCCACTGAATGTATGAAAGAATATGCTGCAACTTTCTCGCTATCTTGAATAAGACGAGCTAAAAATGGCATTGAAGAAGTTTCGCGGGTATAACGACGAAGTTTATCTTCAATTTTTCTTTCTAATAATGCCGAAATTTTGCTTTTTTGTGTGTTTGATAAAGCCATATTATATATTTTTTAAGTGAAATATGATTTCTGAATAAGGTGATTTATCTCGCTCGGTTCTATTTAGCACAGGTCGCTTGTATTGGTTTACAATCTTCATTCCCGCTCTTTCGGCAATTGTAGGATACAGGTTATATTTATCATTTGCAACTAAAAAAATATTAAAACCATCAGCTAAAAACCTCTTAGAGTTTAGCAAGACTTTTGAAATTCCGTCTATATAAGATTCTTTAGCCTCTTTACCTTGCCCTTTATAAAGAGGTCCTATTTCCATATCATCATTTCTTTTAAATCCAAATAAATCGTAGGCGTAAGCATGTTGTTCGTGGTAATCAATTTGTCCAACATATGGCGGAGAAGTAAAAATGCCACTTATTTTCTGTTTTTTTAGAATTTTGTAAAATTCCTTATTCCTTTTTTCTATTTCTTTAAAAATATCAACTGTACGAGAGTCTGCGGGTATGACTGTAAAATGGGAGTTAGTTTTTAGTTTTGTAAATATTTTAAGCCTATAAACTGTATCGGTGGCGTAACGGTCAAACCAATCTTTTATTGAGAAAAGCGGTTTGCAAATTTTCTTATGTTTCCAGCAATAGTATGTTGTTATCTGCGGCTCTTTTAGAGTGGCTAAATCTGAATGTGTTGTGGCGCGGCACGATCTAATAGTACGGCTTAAAACTATTGCAATTATTTTTTTATTTTTTCTATCTTTTATTTTTTTGATTTGCTCAAAAGCAAACCTGATTTCTTTTCTGATATTTCCTATATACCATTTATCTAAAAAGCTTTTGGCAGAAAAATTGTTTAATTCAATATTGTATTTCTTAATTAAACCATTATAAATCTTTAGAAATTCACTTTCTTTTTCTATTGCATATTTATTCTCATTAATATGTTTTTGCTGAAGATCGTATTTAAATTGGGGACTTGGAAAATATTTAGTATTAAAGCTAGTTATTTTGGCTGATAACTCATTTTCAAAAATCATAATTTTGTTATCTACTTCGTAATTTTGTATTGTCTGTTTTATTTTTTTTATTTCTTCTTCTAGTTTTATTAGATCGTAATTAAGAAGCTTTACTTCTGCCATTATACAATTAAAATTTGATACATCAATTCCTATAGAGTGTATACCCATTTCTTGTGCTTGGACTAAAGTTGTACCTGAACCAGAAAATGGATCTAAAATAACATTACCAGTCTTAAAATAAACTTCTTTTTTAAAATTATCAGTATGATCATCAACAAAATATTGAACTAGTTGAGGAATAAATTTTCCTTTATAAGGGTGTAGGCGGTGGACATGTTTTGTTGTGTCTATTTCCCGAAGATTATCAAAGGATAATGCCCAATTTAAATCATTACCCAGTTTTATTTTCCAGTCTGTTTCTCTTTTACCTTGGTATGAATCATAATATTTTTTTAAATCATCTATATCAATAAAAACAGAACTACCACCGTTATGTTTTTTAACCTTCCCATACTGCACTAAATACGAGATATTAGATTCACTAACATCCCGTTTTAAAAGATTAGTTGCCCACTGGCTCGCTTCTTTAATCGTTAGTAGTTTTTCTTGTTGCATCCCAGCTATTTTATTGTTTTTTAATAATCGAAACAACTTTTCCCTTCATTCTTATACTATCAGTAAATAAAATATTTGAATAATTTGAATTTTCTGGTTTTAAATATACATAAGGCGGTTCATCTGTAGACATAAATTTTCCAATAACGGGATTTTTGCCGTTATAAGCCAGCACTATATCACCAGAAATAAACTCTTTTAATTCTTCAACAAGTACGGTATCTCCATTGTTTATATTGGCATCAATCATAGAATCTCCGCAAATTTTAACCAAAAACCTACCGTCTTTTGATGGGATAATCTCTTTTACATTCTTGTGAAATTCGTTAGATAATTTCACTGCCTTTTAAGATAAATCAATTACGCTTTCTAAATATAGAATGCATTACAAAAGTTAAAAAGAAGATACTGGCACTTATCAAAATTATGGTTGGCCCCGGAGGAGAATTTAAGGTTGTGGTAGTGCCTAGTCCCACTAAAACAGAAAGTAAACCAAAGATCATACTCCAGCCCGTCATAGGGCGAATTTGAAAACTAAATATTTTGGCGGTAGCGGCGGGAACAATTATTAAAGCACTAACCAAAAGTGTACCCATTAGTTTAATGCCAATAGCCACGCCCAGCGAAAGAAGTAATACGAAAAATATTTCGTATTTTTTTACATTTATTTTATCTACTTTGGCTAAGTCTGGCGCAAAAGAAACAAAAGCAAAGTCTCTAAATTTAACTAACAAACTAATAATTATTATTAGGGCAAGTACAGTGGATAATAAAACATCTCCTCTTGTTAGTTTTTCTATATTGCCTAAAAATGTTTCTAAAAGTTCTTCGGAAGGTATTAAAAGCGAACCTAAGGCTAAAGATGTTGTAAAAAAAACTCCTACTATAGCATCTAAGGCTAAATTGGCTTTATTTTTTAGCAAGGAAATAGCTAAACCAGCTAATACAGCAAAAGCTAATATGCCGACCAAAGGGTTTATTTTGAAAGTAATAGAAAGCGCTATGCCTAAAAGTATGATATGAGAAATTGCGTCGGGTAATAAAGCTTCACGGCGTAAAATAACAAAAACACCTATCAAAGGCAACGAAAGCCCAAGTGATAAGCTTATTAGTATAGGGTAAATGTTATTTAATATTTCAAGCCAATCCATTGTTTAGGAATTAGATATTAGTAATTAGAAATTAGGAAGAATGATCATGTTCTAAATTATGTGCATGTTTATAAACTGAAGCATGATGGCCAAAAACTTCCTGTAAAGCTTCGGGGGTTAATACTTCTTGGGGTGTGCCTTGGCAAACCAAATCTTTGTTTAAACAAATAACTTTGGTGGCAAACCTATAAACAACCGAAAGTTCGTGTGAAACCATAACCATTGTTAAATTTAGCTTCTTGTATAAATCGTAAAGTAAATTATAAACAGTTTCTTCGGTGCTAATATCTATGCCAGCAGCGGGTTCATCAAAGAAAATAAGTTTTGGGTTTTCTAGCAGGCTTCTGGCAATTAACATTCTTTGCATTTCGCCTTGGGAAAGATCGCCCAGTCTTTCATTTATTAAATGGCCAATTTTTACGTCGTCTAATCTTTGTTTAATTTCTTCTTCTTTCTTTTTATTAGGCCACCAAAAGTTTAAATTACTCCCTGTTTCAAACAAAAAAAATTCTTTAACTGTTAGAGGAAAACCTTTTTCAAAAGATATTTTTTGTGGCACATAACCTGTTTCTGGTTTTTTATGCCAAACAATATCGCCGGTGTAGTTATCATTTAAACCTAAAATACTTCGCACTAACATTGTTTTACCGGCGCCATTCGGGCCAATAATAGCCAAAATATCACCCTCGGTAATATCAAAGGTGACATTTTTTAGAATTTGTCTTTTACCAAAACCAAAACCTAAGTTTTTTACACTTATTATTTTTTCGGACATTGAAACTAAATATTACGGGGTGAATTTAAGCGTATCGGCTACTAAGCTATAAAAGGATATTTGTTCAGCATTTATGTTCTCGGATCCTATAAAATCTACTTGTAATTGTACTATAGATTTATCTTTTAATACATAAGTAATTATAGAAGTTGTTTTTTCGCCAGCTAAATATTCTTCGCGTCTAATAGCAGTGTTTCCATCTACTACAGCATCTTCTTGTTTGATCAAATAAAAGCTATTATTTTTGGCGTTGATTGTATCTATATCTTTTAAAAGTGATTCAATATTTGTATATTTTTCGGTGGTTCTAGCCATTATTTTTATTACGGTTTTTTTATCTGGGCTTTCTACATATAAATTTTCTTCACCTATAAAACCACCGCTATAAGTAGCATGCCAGCCATAAGGATACTTAACTTGAAAAAGATTATTGGTTTTTGTTTGATGTAAATACCAGCCGAAAGTTGGGTCTTGAACCACAGGTGCGGCTTCGGTTTCTTTTGGTTTTGGATTTTCCTTATAAAAAAAGAAAAACGAAACAGTAAAAATAATAGCTATTAAAATAGCCACTGGAGATATGGAATTATCATTTTTTATAGCTTTTATTTTCTTTTTCATATAATCCATTCGCCCGGCCCATATAAAGCAATTATTAAAGCCAGAGCCAGTAAAGATAAATCTAGTTCGTATCCTCCAACCCATTTGTCTTTGTTAGCGATTTTTCTAACGCCTGTTGCCACTAGCATATTAAAAGCAATAAGTATGGCCGGAAGTTGTGTGTATACACCAAACAGAATGGCTAATCCACCAAAAAACTCTACTATGGCTACTATTATAGACATCAGCCTTGTGGCCGGAAAACGCATGCTTTTAAGCCAATCGGCCATGCCGGTAGGGTTTTTTATTTTAGGCCAGCCGTGAGCAATAAAAGTAACACCCAGAACAATTCTGGCAAAAAGGAGTATTAAGTTTTGGTAATCAAATAGGTCCATATAATTCTCAGATTGTATAGTTTTTAAGCTATTCTGGCAACAGAGCATCTTTAGTATAGCGGTTAGACGAATTCCATAACAGCCAGCTGTCTACGCTAGAATCATAAGTAGCTTGTATTTGCGCCCGCACTTTTGCGGCATCGTATTTTATTCCACCAAGGTCAAAATCTTGCAACCACGGCCGTAAGATAGCTTTATAAGAAGTTGTAGCTTTTAAATCTTGCCAAGCAGTTAGCGAACCTTTAATTATCTCGTATGGTTTTGTAGCAGGTTTTTTAATGCCGTCAAAATTATCTGGATAGTGCGATGGATAAATCATGGGCGAAACATAATCAAAATATGGCAAAGCATCTATTAAACGTTGGCCTATATTTAAATCAAAATTAAAATCCATAGCTCGCCATGCGGCAAGTCCAAAAATATCGGCGGAAATTGGCACATTGGAACTTTTTAATTCTTGGTTTAAGTATGCAAAAAAACTGCCAATGAGTTCGTATTTAGGTTGAACTGCATTCCAGAATGGGTAATCCATTTTATTGGTTTCACCGTCGGATGGAAAACGGACATAATCAAAGTTAATTTCATCAAAACCATGGCCCGCCATATCTTTGCCAATATCTATGTTGTATTGCCAGGCAATTCGGCTGGAGGGATCTATCCAAGCAAGGCCTTTGTTATCTTTCCAAACTTTACCGGTTTTTGTTTCTTTAATGGCAATATCTGGGCGTCCAGTAGCCAAGACTGGGTCTTGAAAAACCTGAACTCTGCCAATTACATAAATATTTTCTTTATGAAACTTATTTATTAGATCGTCTATATTACGAACTTTAATTTGGTTGTTAGCTCCAATTTGTTCGGCCAGTGGCACATTTACTGTGTAAGTTAAATAGCCAGTAGCATCTTTTACATCTAGTACCACACCATTAAGCTCAGTGTTTTTAATTAATTGAATAAGTGTGTCTATTTTTTGAGTATTGGTAGTTGACCACGCCGAAATATATATACCTTTTATGGGGTGGGGTGGATTTTCTAGTTTCTTAGCCGAAGTTGGATTTGTAGCATTAGATACAATGTTGTAGGCTGTTGATGATACTAGGTTGAATGTATTTTTTTGTGAAACAAATAAAAAAGAGGCAATTATTATTAAAAAACCTAAACCGGAAAATATAGCAGTTTTCTTTTCCACGATTATTATTATAGCATTACTCTATGGAAAATTTAGTCTTATATAGAAAATATCACCCCGTCGCACCAGCGACGCTGACGCTCCCTAGAAACCCACGGTTTCTAGCACTCGCTTTGCTCGCTATTTTCCTCCACGGGGAAACTACAGTTTCCCCGTCCCCCTTCGGCGAGGCCGATATTTTCTTTTTTAAATTATGGAAAATTTAGTCTTATATAGAAAATATCGGCCTCAAACTTTTGCCGAAATAGCTGGGCAAGAACATGTGGTTAAAACATTACAAAATTCTTTGGCGCAAAACAAAATTGCTCACGCCTATCTTTTTGCTGGCCCGCGGGGCAGTGGTAAAACAACTATTGCGCGCTTAATGGCCAAGGCACTTAACTGTAACGAAGCCGATGGTTTAAAAAAACCGTGTAACAAATGTGAAAACTGTTTAAGTTTTAACGATGGCAAATTTTTAGATCTTATAGAAATAGATGCGGCTTCTAACCGCGGTATAGACGAAATTCGTAGTTTGCGCGAAAACGTGCGCTTTGGGCCAAGTGTGGGTAAATATAAAGTTTATTTAATAGACGAGGCTCACATGATAACCAAAGATGCTTTTAATGCTTTTTTAAAAACACTAGAAGAACCGCCAGCCTATGCAGTTTTTATTTTAGCTACCACCGAAGCTCATCGTTTGTTACCTACAATAGTTTCTCGCACACAAAGGTTTGATTTTAAACGTTTAACAGTTAGCGAAATATCAAATAGGCTCGCGGATATTGCTAAAAAAGAAAAAGTAGAAATAGATGCCGAAGTTTTAAAACTTATTGCCCACGAAGCCGATGGCGCGGCGCGTGATGCCGAAGGTTTATTAGGGCAAATTATTGCCACCGGCGAGAAAAAAATAACTTTAGAAAATGCCGAAGAACTTTTGGGTTTATTTTCGCACCGAAAAATTAAAGATTTAGTTTCATTCGCTTTGGCTCACGATCAAGCTGGCGCTTTAAATTGGTTACATAATATTGTTAATGCCGGTTACGATGTTAACCAACTTTTAAAATCTTTAAACCATTATATTAGAAAACTCATAATGATTTCTGTTTCGCCGGAACTGGCTCAAATTGCTAAAAACGATTTAGCCGAAGAAGATTTTAAAAATATGGCAGAACAAGCCAAAAAAGTGCCGACCGCCGAACTGGCTAATTGGTTACAGGTTTTTTCGCAGGCTAAAAATAATTTTAATAATTATCCCCTGCCGCAGATGGCACTTGAGGTCGCATTTATAAATCTACTTAGTGACAAGAAACAAGTGACAAGCGACATGGTAGAACTAACTATAGAAATTCCAAATCACAAACCACAAATTACAAACAAATCCGAAACACTAAATCCTAAACAAATCCCCACGTCAAACGTGGCGCAGCAAATTTTAAAAACAGAAATACAAGAACTAAAAAAAGAAACTATAAACGAGAAAACTCAAATAAGAGAACCAAGAGAAAGTATTCCTGATGCGGACATGTTGGAATTAATAAAATCTAAATGGCAAGAAATAATTACCGAAGTAAAACCTCATAACCATTCTCTTTCTGGTTTTTTAATTGGGATGAGACCAAAAGAAGCATCAAGCGCTTCGTTAACACTAAGTACTAAATATTCTTTTCATAAAGATCGTTTAAGCGAACATAAAAATAAAAAAATAATAGAAGACGCGGTAGAAAAAGTTTGTGGCTATAAACTTTTGTTAAGTTGTGTTTTGGAAAAATAATTTATATAGTTTTAAATTGTACAGAAAATATAGTTCCTTTTTTGGGTGAACTTTCAACATTTATTTTTGCTCCATGTATTTTTGCTATCTCATAAACGATAGCTAGTCCAAGACCTGCTCCTATTTTTTTAGTATTTGTAGCATTTTCACCTCTGTAAAATGGCTCAAAGATATGAGGTAAATCATCATCCGAAATTATTGTTCCTGAATTTTGAATAGATAACAAAACATGATGTCCGTTTTCTGGTAATAGCTTTATTTTTATTTGACCATTTTTAGGTGTATAAGAAACTGCATTCTTAACAAGATTGTATATTAGTTCTTCAATAGCCGCTGAATTGCCATTAGTTATTATTTTAGAAGTTTCATTATATTCTAAATTTATATTTTTTTGTTCTGCTTGACGTCTAGCTAACTGAATAACTCTACTAATTATTTTAGTTAAGTCTATTTTTGAAAATATAAGTTTATTTACTCTGTTTTCGTATCCGGAAAAACTTAATAACACTTGAAGTGTTGTTGTCATTCTATCCATCTCTTCTGTGTTTTCTTTTAATGTTGTTATAAGTTCTTCTTTTGTTGGGTTTGGATTAGATAAAATAACATCTGAATTTGTTTTCATTATGGCTAAAGGGGTTCTTAATTCATGCGAGGCGTTTGCCACAAATCTACTTTGAGATTCTAAGGCTTTTTGAATAGGTTTTAAAGTTATGCCAGCTAAAAAATAAGCAACAGGCGCCATTATAACTATTCTAATAATACGCGTTGTCCAAATTTCTGGTTTCATATTTTCTAAAATCCTTGCGGTCGTGGCATCTATTGCTGGCTCACTGCCAAAAAGCGAAAAAAGTTCTTTAAAAATAAATTTACCTATATAGAGGTCGACTACAAAACTAGCGATAATTAAAATTACAGCATTAGCTAAAAAATATAGTAAAGCAATTTTAAATTTTGCCGAGGCAAAAATATTGGGAATACTAGTTCCGAATTCTGTACCCCACACCGCGAACCGTTTCCAAAAGTTTTTTAGGATAACCATCGTCTATTTTTTTTCTTAAATTTTTTATATGAACATCTATAACATTGCTTAAAGAACTATCGGCAAAATCCCACAAATGAGCAAAAATATCTTCTCTTCCAAAAACTCTGCCTGGATCACGCATTAAATAGTGCAATAATTCATATTCTTTTAAAGTTAGATTTATTATTTTATCTTGACGTGTAACTTCTCTAGAATTTGGGTTTAAAACTAAATCGTCAATTTCTAGAATAGGTACTTTTTTTTCTGAAGGTCTTCTTAATAAGGCTCTTATTCTTGCAAGTAATTCGTCGAAAGAAAAGGGTTTTACTAAATAATCATCGGCGCCATTATCTAGCGCAAGGACTTTATCATCTATAGCATCTCTTGCGGTCAAAATTAATATTGGAATAGTTACGCTATTTGTCCTGGCTGTTTTGCAAATTTCAAAACCATTCTTTTTTGGAAGCATTAAATCGAGTATAACTAAGTCATAATCTTTTCTGTGTAAAGATAATCTTTTTTCTGCTAATTCGCCATCTAAAACATAATCCGAAGTATAACCATTTTGTTTTAGTCCCTTTTGTATAGATATAGCTAGTTTTTCTTCGTCTTCTATTATTAAAATTTTCATTCTTTTTTTCTCTAAACCGTTCCCAAAACGGGAACGGTTTAGAATAAATAAGCTTAACAATACTCTAATTTTTCTATCCCTGTGGTTGTTGTGGTTTTTGAGGTTCGTTGTTCATAGGTTTAATATAACTTAGTGTAATAATCTAGCAAAGAACAATAGCGACCTTTTATGAGGTTAATTAAATCATTATCTATATGAAGTTTTTATGAAGAAATAAAAACCCGCTCGTGAGAGCGGGGGGGTGCTTGTTACTTGTATTGTACCAGTCCGGCTATTTTTGTGGCGGCGGCTTGAATGTTGTCACAATGTTCGTCAAGAAAACCTTCTAGACGTTTCAAAGCCAGACGCGCCGGTTCTCTAGTGGTACCATTATTGCCGTGGGCGTCTTTTTGTAGCCCTTCTTGTATTCGACCAAAATGTTCGTATAAAAATATCGGTATACTTGTAATAATATCTGCTTCTTTTTTAGATCTTGATATTACTACAACAATCAGTTCTTCTTCTGGCATCCACAGTTCACCGTAAGGCCTATCTTCCTTATTTCTAAGCCATAGATCTATAACCTGTTGAACCTCATTTTTATAAAAAACTCCGCATCGATTTTCCGATGTTTTGGTATATCCTAAATTACTAACATATACAGCATGGTAGTTGTGCTGAATTATCCTGTCTTCGTATCCTGTAAACACGATAATATCTGTAATGTGTCTCTCAACTAGACATCTGATCAATAATCGATCAGCGGTTATTCTTAAGAAACTTTCTACGCCCAACAACTTAACTGCTGTTTTCATGGTTTTATCCTCCAATCGCCTAGGTCTAATACCCCATCGGCTATGGTTAGGGTTTTAAAAAGAACAAACGCTAACTTTTAGCGTTTAAGAGATACTAAAATATTTATTTAGTTTCGTCAATTTTCTTTTGAGCAGCTTCTTTGGCTTTTCTTTCCTTTTCTTCCCTAGCCAATAAAAATAATTTTTCGTCTTGAATTTTGTTTAGAATCTTTTTTACTTCTTCCATGCTATCCCAGTTGTGTATAGAAATAGCCACAACGTTTTTATTTATTTTCTTTATAATCGCAAGTTTCTTCTTTAATTCGGTAGGAGTAATTAAATCTGTTTTAGTTAAAAATAAATATTCTTGTTTTTCGGCCAAAGCTTTGGCGTAGGTTTTAAGTTCGTTTCTAATAACCTTATAGTCGCGGGCAATATTTTCGGATTCAGCCGAGATTAAATGAAACAAAATTTTTGTGCGTTCAACGTGGCGCAAAAATTTTATGCCCAACCCCCTACCTAAAGATGCACCTTCAATAATACCTGGAATGTCGGCTAAAATAAGTTCATAATAAGCGCCTAAGCTTGGCTCTAAGGTTGTAAATGGGTAATTAGCCACTTTGCTATTGGCACGGGTTAATTCGTTTATTAAGCTAGATTTTCCGGCGTTAGGTAAACCTAGCAAACCAACATCGGCAATGAGTTTAAGTTCTAGCCTTAATCTAAAAGATTCACCCGGCAAACCTTTTTGAAACTGCATCGGCGTTGTGTTTATAGAAGATCTAAATTGAAAATTACCTTTGCCACCTTTACCACCTTTAGCCCCTAAAATTCTTTCGCCGACTTTTGTAATTTCGGCAACTTCGCCGGTGTCTAAATTTGTTATAACAGTGCCAATTGGAATCTGTAAAACTATTTCTTCTATATTAGCGCCATCGTTATTTTGGCCTTTGCCGTTTTCACCATTTTTGGTTTTTATTTCTTTTTTATATCTAAATTGAGCTAAAGCATTTAAGTTAGAAATACCTTCAAAAAAAATACTGCCACCGTTGCCACCATCGCCACCTACGGGGCCATAACTTTTCATGTTTTTATTAAAAGCCACAGCACCTCGGCCGCCGTTGCCAGCTTTTATTATAATTTTTACATCGTCTATTAACATTATTTTAATATCGCTTATCACAGCGACACGGAGTCCTCTTAATTGTATATTTGGTCATCTCCGTGAATGCTGTGATAAGCGATATTTTTGGAAGTTAGAAAACATCATTCCGAACAGCATCCCGCCAGAGGCGGGCAGGCGTGGAGTTTACCTGCCGTAGGCAGGAAGACTATTTATATAAATAAAGAGGCTCTGCGTCGCCTGTGAGGAATGATGTTTAAGAACCTTGCGAAAAGCGATATTAAATAATAAATTAATCTATAAAAGTTAAAGCTTTACCCATTTTGTCGCCACGTCCTGTTCGGCCAATTCTGTGTACATAGTCTTCGTATGTATTAGGTAAATCAAAATTAATAACGTGCGAAACATCTGGAATGTCTAAACCTCTGGCCGCTACATCTGTAGCCACTAACACTTGGACGCGATTATTTTTAAAAGCGGTAAGTGCGCGTTGTCTGCCTGAATGGTTTTTATCTCCATGAATAGAATCGGCTTTAAAGCCTCGGTCGGCTAAAGCTTTAGAAAGTTTTTCTACACCGTGTTTGGTGCGTCCAAAAACTAAAACTTTGTTAAATTCTTTTTGAATAAGCAATTCGTGTAAAACCTCTATTTTATTTTTACCTCCGCCAACTTTTACAACATCTTGGTCAACATTTGTGGCGGTGTCTCTGGTTTTTACAGATATACGTACGGGGGATTTTAAGAATTCAGAAATAAGGCGTTCAATTTCTGTTGAGATTGTAGCTGAAAAGAAAAGTGTGTGCCTTTCGCGTGGCATACCAGCCATAACAAAACGCATATCGTGAATAAAACCCATATCTAACATTCTATCGGCTTCGTCTAAAACGATTGTTTTAAATTCGTTTAAGCGAATCATTTTGCGTTCAATCAAATCTTTCAATCTACCAGGCGTGCCAATAATAAAATGATTACGGAGCCTAAGTTCCGAAATTTGTCGGCTTATGCTCATACCGCCAACTGTGCAAACGGAAAACATTTGTAAACCTTTAACTAAAGATCTAAATTCTGAATCTATTTGAATAGCAAGTTCGCGGGTCGGCACAACAATTAAAACTTTGTCGTTATTGTTGGCTAAATAAACTTTATTTATTAAAGGAATTAAAAACGCGGCGGTTTTACCGGTTCCGGTATTGGCTACACCAACAACATCCTTACCTTCCAAAATAAGTGGAATGGTTTGATCTTGTATGGGTGTTGGTAATTTATAGCCTTTGTTTAGAACATTGCTTTTTAACTTGTGATCAATATCAAAATTCTGAAACTTATGTTCAGGTATATACTCTATGCTATCTACGGCGCTTACTGCTTTGCTAATAAACTTAGCTGGGTTTATATATTGTCCAATTTGCCCATTACCCCTTCTATTTGGAGGACGGCTAGTATCATTAAACCTTCTAACAGGAAAAGGCCTTCTAGGGCCTCTATTATTGAAGCTTCTCATATATGCTTAAGGGGGTTGCCCCGCTCACGAGTTCCAGACAAAAGCCCTTAAAGCTTATATTTTTAGGTATTATTCTGCATATTTGCAGTAACGCCTCTAAACGTCAAAAACCGATGAGATATTAAATTATCTGTCTATTATATACCAAAGATATTTTCGTGTCAATCCCGTTAGAAACAGCCCGCCCCTAGTCCCTTTGGGCGCACAGAGCGCGGGTGTGGTTTCTAACGGGATCAAATATGGCTAAATACAGAGCTAAAGCTTGCTTATTTCGTTTAAATCTTTGTCTGGAGCATAAAGCACAATAAGACCCAAAATAATGCCTCCGATAGCGCTTATAGCATGGTTACCATCGGCAAACATTATATCTATTTCATCTAACACATACCAAACCCCTCGCCAGATAAGAACCAATCCAATAACAATAGATAGATTTCTGGCAAAATAAGAAATGATGTTTCTATTTTTCTTCATTGTTTGATTTTAACATATCAAACTGAATAATTTGAAAACCATATTTATTTATCTCTTCTTGTGGCCAGAATGTTAATCCTTTAGTCTTTAAAATATAAGTTGCAGTAACTTCTACTTTTCGGCCAGTGTATTCTTTTGTGTTGTTATCCCATTCTTCTAAAACCAAAGTATCGCCCTCGTTTACTTCAAAATCGGCTAGACGCAGTTCCATCTTTTTCTTGCCTGAAATTATTTTTTCAAAATATTCCTTCCAAACTTTTTTATGAATTATTGCCATATTTATAATTATTTTTATAAAACCAATATTAACCTAGGTTCGCCATCGCCAAAATAATTTTCTTGGCGCGATTCTATAACAAAACCAAGCGATTGATACAGTTTTAAAGCAGGACTGTTATCTGGGTGTGTTACTAAATCAATTCGTTTAATATCTTTAAGTTCTTTTAATATTACATTCATTACTTGTCGAGCAATGCCTTGATTTTGGAAAGAAGGATTAATAACTAACCCACTAATATAAACATGGTCATCACTTTTTCTTTCGTATGAGATACTGCCAACCATTTTGCCTTCGTTTTCAATAATATAAACAGTATTATTTTGAATCTCATTTCGCCATTCATTCTCATCCAACATGGCTGAGTAAGTTTTTATTCCAGCCGCACTTCTTTCAATTTCCAACAGCTTTGGAATATCCTCCGAACTAGCTTTATTTAGGTTTATTATCATATTTTTATAACTTTATAATTTTTTGATCGAACGCCGATTTAATACTGACTTTGCCCTTCCCTTTTACTATTTCTCCTATAATATCAGAATTTTTAATTTTAGAAAGAATTTTTGAAACTTCTTGCTTTGGCACCGAAAGGACAAAGCCTATGCCACAGTTAAATGTAGAATACATAATTTTATTAGAAAGTATTTTGGAATACATATCGTAAAAGATTTTTTGAGGTTCTAACTTTTTAGTATGAGAAATAATTGCATTATTATTTCCTAAAATGTCTTTAAGTTTTGTAAATGCCCCGCCTGTAATATGCATCATTCCATTAATCTCACATATATTAAACAAAGAAAGAATTTCATCAAGATAAATTTTTGTGGGTTCGGTAAACTCTGGCTTATATTTTGACCCAAGAATTTCTCTGGTTTTAGTAAGGCCGTTTGAATGGAGGCCATTACTGGCAAGCCCAATCAAGATATCACCAGTTTGACATCGATTTTTTCTTCTATTTTTTATGAATCCAGAAATAGTAACGCAAATATCCATTCCATCCGAACCGGAATGAATTGATGTTTCGCCTCCCGTCATGGCAATTTTTCTTTTACTGCATTCAAATGCTAATGCTTTTACTATTTCTAATATTGCCTTGTGATCGTCTTTTGGCAAAACAATATGATTTTGTATGGCGTATGGAATTGCTCTAATCATGGCTAGGTCGTTTAAGTTCATCGCTAACGCATCTGATACGGCATTTTTAAATGTACGCTTTTGCCAGTGATAATATCCTTTTGTGCCGATGCCGTCGGTATGCTGAACTTCGGGGTACGAAAATTTTTTTGTGATTATCGGATAAATATCCTTTTCTATTTTTACATACGGCGTATTCCAAGTGTTCTCAATTAATTTAAGAATTTTATGTTTATATGGTTTTGTAGGATTATACATTAAATAAATCAACTTTCTTTATTATAAAATTATCGAAGTCCCACTTCAATATATTAAACAACATTACTAACATCCTTACAAACTTGAGATTGTTGGTATGTTTCTATTTACACTCGCCTGTTGTATATGAACTTACTAATTGATTTTTACAAGCTTCGCAAGAACTAGAAAAAGTTTCTTTAACTGGGTTGCATGGCGCTTTAATACATTGAATATTAACTTCGGCACAAACTGGAGCATAAACTTGAGCGCAAAAATCGGCACCACGTTGTTCTTTAACACACAAAACCTCCTTTTCTTTTTGAGGTTCGGATCTGATTATAATAGGTTTTGACGTTTTAGAAATAGGCT
>ERZ1292623.1632-Hain-H51-01um-R1-1632-length-21182-cov-17_pt1 | contig 21182 bp, 16 predicted proteins | sample MGYA00564398_ERZ1292623 | MGnify/ENA primary metagenome ERZ1292623 (study PRJEB36523, sample SAMEA6512633) | groundwater metagenome | collected 2019-01-07 | study: AquaDiva: Metagenomics assemblies of 32 groundwater samples | reverse complement strand
GTTAGAGAACTCGCGCGGGGCATTAAACCCCGCGCTCGTGTAGAAGAGATGCACCCCGCGGCTTGCCGCGGGGCATTCTCTAACGGGGTAAATAGGAACTGGTTTATATTATCTATTGTCTAATTCGAGCGAATTAGACAATAGATAGGAATTAATTTTTTTAAACTTTCTTAAACTAATTCCCAAAAGCTATATCCTAAAAAGCTACTTTTTAATTCCTGCTTTCCTCCGGACCAGATACTCTTGCCCGGTCATAAAAATACTGCTGGTAATCCAATAAAGCGCCACTGCCGCGGAAGTAGTATAAGCGATAAATACTATCAGGATTGGGAGAAAATAGCGCATTTGTATGTTCATGCTCCGTGAAAACTCGTCCGAAAAAGAGGTTTTACCCGGAATGGGCGGCGCTGGCTTTGGCATGGTATAGGCAGTTTGGATATATTGCGTTATCCCCGCGATTATCGCAAAAATAACGCTTTTACCGGCAACATCAATGTTTAAAAAAATTGTATCAACATATTCCGGGAAATGCACAAATGAATACAATACTCCCCCGTTGGGAGCAAGCCCTTTCAAAAAAACAAAATAAAGTGCCAGAATAATGGGAAGTTGTATGAGCACGGTGAGGCATCCGGAAAATGGGTTGATATTGTGTTTTTTATAAAGTTCCATCGTCTCGCGAGCCTGCGATTCTTTGTCTTTCTTTTTTTCTTTTATGGCCGCGACTTCGCCCTCGATTGAGCGCATTTTTACTTGAGTGGTAATTGATTTTTGCGAGAGGGGATAAAGAATTAATTTAACAAGAATGGTGAGCACAATAACCGAAAGCGCCACGCTCCCGCCGGGAATTATCGAGATTAAAAAAACGAGCCCGTTGTACAAGGGTTCATAAAAGAATATGTCCCAAATATTTTTAATCATTTCTCACAGGGTCAATTTGATAATGCTGGAATGGGTGGCATCTGCCAATGCGCCTTAACCCCAAGAAAAATCCCTTAAGCGTCCCGTGTTTTATTATTGAAAGGCGGGTGTATTCGGAACACGATGGATAAAACGCGCAGGTATGGCGCGAAGGGATGAGATTTGTGGTAATTATTCCCGTTTCGGGGGAAAATAATTTTTGATATATAAAAATGAGTGATAAAAAAAATTGTTTCATTGTATTCATAAAATTAGTCCAGCGCGCGACATGAGAGATAAAAATTCTTTTTCTAATTCCTTAAATGGAATTGTCTTTTTAATAAAAAGGATGACAGTATGGCGGGGAAAGGCGCGAGTTATGTGCTTATTAAACAAATAATACCCCTGGCGCCTAAGTTTATTTCGGGCCACGGCGGTTTTTGCCACCTGTTTGGATACTACCACCGCGTAGCACCCCAACTCTTCCCCTAATACCACCCTAAAAGAAAGAAGGGGGGAATGAAACACGCGCCCCTTTTTCAAAAACCCGAGAAAAAGCCTATTAGAGAGGCGTTTTTTACTAGATATCATTAAATTACACTGATAGCTTTTTTCTCCCCCTCTTTCTACGGCGCTTAAGCGTGTTCCTGCCGCCTTTAGTGCGGGTATGGACTAAAAATCCATGCGTACGGGCCCTTTTTCTCTTTTTTGGCTGATAGGTAACGGACATGGAAAAATTGTATAACGAAATTAGCAAAAAATCAATTGCTTTTTTAGCGCCTAAGTATAGTATACTAGCAAACTTAGTTCATTAAATATAGTAGGGTAAAAAATATATTTACAAAAACAAAAACTACCCACACCTTATACACAATTTATAAACAAAAATTCAATTTCATTTCTTATAATAAAAAATATACAATATAACTGGGTACAATATTTTATCCTCACCATTAACTACCACTACAACACCATGGACACAAAAGAACTTTGGGATAACGCGCTGACAGAGATAGAACTCTCTGTTTCCAAGGCTAATTTCGGTACATGGTTTAGAAACACAAGAATTACAAGGGTGGAGAGCGGGGTTGTTTTTTTGGGCGTCCCTAATGAGTTTATAAAAGATTGGCTTATCAATAAATACCATAAATCAATACTGGGGACGCTCCGCAATATTTCCGATAAAGTGCGCGGTATTGAATATATAATAATGAAAGAAAGCGAAAAAACGAAGTCTTCACCGGTGTTTTCTGAAATGATAACTATCACCCGAGAATTACCTCTTTCTGATTTATATATCAACAAAGAAGATAATTTAAACCCGCGCTACTCTTTTGATTCTTTTATTATCGGGTCTTTTAATGAACTGGCTTATACCGCGGCGCAAGCAGTAATCTCAAAACTAGGAATGATCTATAACCCTCTTTTTATTTATGGTGGTACAGGACTCGGTAAAACACACCTTATCCAAGCTATCGGTAATACTATTAAAAATAAACATAATGACAAAAAAATCTATTATATAACTTCGGAAAAGTTTTCGATGGACTATATTAATTCTGTTCAAAATAATAAAATTCCGTTTTTTAAGGATAAATATAGGAAATACGATGTGTTGATTATGGATGATATCCAATTTCTTTCAAAAAAAGAAAAAACTCAAGAGGAATTATTCCATTTATTTAATGCCCTTTACGATAATAATAAACAAATTATTTTCTCTTCAGACCGGCACCCTAGTTACATACCCGAACTAGAAGACCGCTTACGCTCAAGATTCGTCGCTGGAATGATTGTTGATGTATCCCTTCCTGATTATGAGTCCAGGCTCGCAATTATAAAATCAAAATCATCGCAAAGTGGATTTTTCCCTGAAAACGATGTTCTTGAATATATCTCTTCAATTGTGCAGGGGAATGTAAGAGAATTAGAGGGTGTTCTTAATTCCATTATCTGCCAAGCTCAATTAAAAGGGAGGAATTTGACCGTATTAGAGGTTAAATCACTGCTTAAAAATAATATTAAACCAAAAAAGAGCGCTTCAGTAAAGGATATTATAAAAACTATTGCTGACTTTTATAATATAGAAGAGGGGGTTATATATGAAAAAACAAGAAAAAAAGAGGTGGTCAAGCCGCGACAAATAGCTATGTATATACTCCGGGAAGATTTTAATATATCTTTCCCGTCTATTGGAGAAAAATTAGGGGGGCGAGACCACACTACTGTAATGCACTCTTGTGAGAAAATTAAAAAAGAAATAAAGGTCGATAATATATTAATGCAGGAAATAGAAGAACTGCGATTAATGTTTTAATTGTGTATAAAGCGATAAATAATATTCAAGGGATGGTTTTAAAAAACTTATCAACATCTTATATAAACTTATTAACATTTTTATTAATTAAAAAGTAATATAAAAACAAGTAAAATAATTACTTATTACATATATACACATGTACACAGTGATAAATAAAATAATAAAATAATAATGAAAGTAGAATGTATAGTAGAAAAATTAAAAGAAGCCATTCCTCAAGTCGATAGAATCACGGGTAAAAATCTCACTTTACCAGTGCTTAATTCAATCCTTATTATAGGGAGCGGTAAAACATTAAAATTAAGGGCCACAAACCTTGACCTTGGCGTGGAGATTGAAATTCCTTCAAAAATAGAGCGCGAAGGCGTGGTTTTAGTAAACGGATCTCTTTTAAATTCAATAATTTCAACTATTACAACAAAAAATTTAACACTAGAAACAATACAAAATAATCTCCATATAACAACAACCTATAATAATATTATTATAAAAACATACCCACAAGATGATTTTCCAACTATTCCAATTATTTCAGGAAATGAATTTATATTTGAAACAAAAAAAATAATACAAGCGATAAAAACAATTTTTTACAGCGCTTCTTTTTCAGAAATAAAACCAGAAATTTCAAGTGTTTATATATATGAAAATAATAATAATGAGTTAATTTTTGTCGCTACAGATTCATTTCGGTTGGCTGAAAAAAGGATTAAAATAAAAAAACCCAAAGATTTCCCTGAAATTATTATTCCTATAAAAAATATTACAGAAATAATAAAAATATTCGACGGAATTGATGGTGATATTAATATTTCTATAAATAAAAACCAAATATCTTTTTCTCACCAAAACATTTATCTTACCTCACGGCTTATTAATGGCGTATTCCCGGATTATAAGCAAATAATCCCTAAAGAACACAAAACAAAAGTTGTTGTTTTAAGGCAAGATTTAATTACCACGCTTAAAACAGCAGCTATTTTTTCTGGTAAATTTAATGAGTTAGGAATAATAATAAAACCAAAACAGAAAATTTTTGAAGTGCACACTAAGAACCAAGAGTTTGGTGAAAATAGAACAAAGATAGAAGGTGCTTTAATGGGAGAAGATTTAGAGGTTAATTTTAATTATAAATATATTTTTGATTGTCTGCAGTCCATTACCGATGATAGTGTTTCTCTTTTATTTAATGGCATACATAAACCGCTTATTATACAAGGCGTTTCCGATTCATCTTTTTTATATTTAGTCATGCCGATGAATAAGTAGTATGGCTAATCATATAAAAATTTTTTTAAATAAGTTTTTAGAACTGAAAAACAAAAACACTTTTTTAAAAAAAATACTTATTAATATTATTTACAATAAAATCAACGTTTCCATACAAGAGAATCAGATAGAAATTAGCGGAAAGAGCGTGTTTATAAAAACTACTCCCCTAATTAAAAATGAATTGTTTATAAAAAAAGAAAAAATTATAAAAGAATTTAATCAAAAAACAAATAAAAATATTACTTCGATTAATTAGTGCCAGAGACCAAAAAGGACACAGTTGTTTGGGTGCTATTAAAAACAGAATCGTATCCCACCACCCGCAGTTCATTTATTCCCCCAACCGCGCTATTCTCGTCTATCGTAAAGGAAAAATTATTTAAACTATACGACGAGCCAATAAAATTATTATTAAAAAAGAAATCAATTTTAGATATTGGGAACCTTCCATTGTTTTTAAGCAATACATTAGTGGTATCGCCTATGTGGAATGTTTCTTGCGCCGCGGGTTTTATAATTGAAATTTGCGGCGCAAATTGAGGACCATGAACATCGTCATAACTGGTTGGGATATTTTTCTCAGATATACTAGGAAAATATATTTTTTGTTCAGTTAGCCATTTTTTGATCGGGTATTCCCATAAATTAAATTGGGGGTCATTTTCTGGATTAATTGGGGCAACTCCTAATGGGGTTTTTTTGTCGACCCAAAAAAGAATCGTATGCGGGTTTGAAATTACCAACTCTCCCAGTGTTTCTTTTGGTGTGTCAGAAGTCGCGAGTTTTTTAGATACTTTATCAATAAGATAATTTTCCCCGCCCCACCAGATACCGCGAAGTACCGGCTTTTTTGTAAGGTCAATGTTTTTGTTTAATTTTTCAAAGCGCTCCACGGGGAATTCTCTTAGTGCCTCAATCATAAACGCGTTCCATAGCGGGGCTATTATAAAACCAGCAACCTTTTTCTCCATGGGTGAATTGTCATTATTTCCCGCCCAGGCGCCTGCTACTAACGACGGCGTATAGCCGAGAACCCAAGCGTCGCGATAATCATTGGTCGTTCCTGTTTTTACCGCGACCTCGCGACCCTCGAAATAAAGAGCCGAACGCTCCCCAAACGCCGGCACCCGGGCGACATTATCAGAAAGAATGTCGTTTATTTGAAGTGCCACATCTTTGGAAATTACTTGCTCCTCTTTTCCCATCCATTCTTCAAAAACTTGCCCCTTCCCGTCTTCTATTCTTAATATTTTTTCATATGGATTTCGCGCTCCATTATTTGCGAAGACCCCGTAAGCAGAGGTCATATCAAGAAGGCTGACTTCGCCGCCACCGAGCACTAATGTTAAACCGTATTGATTTTTATCTTTCAAACTTTTAATTCCCATAGCTCGCGCTGTTTTAAGCGAGTCGTCTATCCCCGCAAGATAAAGAGTTTTAACTGAAGGAACATTAATTGATTGCGCAAGCGCCTCGCGGAGCGTCACTGGCCCGCGGAATTTATGGTCGTAATTTTCCGGCATATAGCATTCGTCCGCATTCTCGCCTCCTATAGGTTTTCCTTCTGGCGTACAGGTCGTCTGGAATTCCGTTTGAAGGTCAAAAAGCACCGTCTCGGGCGTGTATCCCTTGGCGAAGGCAGTGGCATACACAAAGGGCTTGAAGGCGGACCCCGGCTGGCGGTGGGCGAGCGCTACATTAAAACTTCCTTCAATTTCTTTATTAAAATAATCGCGCGACCCAACCATTACTAAAATTTGTCCAGTTTTAGGGTCTATGGCCACTAAACTGGCGTTTTTTGCGTTAAATTTTTTCTCGTTTTCTTTGGCGTATTTTGCCACAATTTCCTCGGCTCCCTTTTGAAGGCCATAATCAAGCGTGGTGGTAACTTTGAGTCCGCCCTCTACCGCCTCTATTCCGTATTTTTCCTCCAGATACTCCCTGACGAACATAACAAAATGAAGCGCTTTGGCATTTCCCTCGTTTTGAGGAGAAAATTCAACAACCACATTAACTGCTTCTTGGTATTCTTTTTCATCAATAAAGCCAAGTTCGCGCATTTTAGAGAGCACTAAATTTTTTCGCTCATCGAGTTTTTCTTTGTTTTTGCCGTGTGGTGAAAAATAAGTTGGCGCCTGGGGAAGCGCGGCTAAATACGCTCCCTCGGGGAGCGTTAGGTCCTTGGGGAGCTTACTGAAGTAGTACTGGGAAGCTTCTGCCACGCCATACACATCTCCTCCATAAGGCGCTTCGTTTAAATAAAGAGCCAGAATATCACCTTTCCCCATTACCCGTTCGAGTTTAGTAGCTAAAATCCACTCTTTAATCTTGCGGGAAACTTTTTTGTCTTGGGTAAGCAGGGCATTTTTGATTACCTGCTGGGTGATAGTTGACCCACCTTGAGAAAAGCTTCCACGGAACAGGTTTACTATTGTTGCTCGGGCGATAGAGGTAAAACGAACTCCGCCGTGTTGGTAAAAATCTTTGTCCTCAATAGCGACTGTAGCATTTTTTATATATACCCCCATGTCGCTCCAAGGGATGGAGGTGCGCTTTATATTCTGGTGAACATCATAAAGCAAAATTTTTCCGGTACGGTCGTAAATTTTAGTCGAGTTTAGCACCCGCCGTTTTTCAAATGAATCAAGGGTGGGAATTTTAAGCGACCCCGCCCAAAACACTACAAGCCCCCCGAATAAAAAAATAAAACTAAGGGAGACCAGCACCCAATTTTTTCGCAAGTAGCGATTTAGGTGGCGATTATGAAAAAATGCGGACCGCATATGGCCGTATCATAACATAGCGACTCTCCCTGTAATCCTAATTTATGATAGAGTGTGGGAATGGCAGATAGGAACCTGCAAAAAATTAATGAGGTTCTCACCCGCGGCGTTGAGGAAATTTTTGTGCGCGAGCATCTTGAGAAAGCTCTTCTTTCTGGGAAAAAACTAACAATAAAGCTTGGTATTGATCCAACAAGCCCAAATATTCACATCGGCAGAGCAGTTGTCCTTTGGAAGTTAAGGTCTTTACAGGAGCTGGGGCACAAGGTTGTATTTATTGTCGGTGATTTTACTGGACTTATTGGGGACACTTCAGATAAAGAAGCCGAGCGCCCGATGCTTAGTGAGGGAGAGGTGAAGAAAAATTTAAAAACCTATTTTACGCAAGCTTTTAAAATTTTAGATAAAAGTAAAACGAAAACATACTATAATTCTTCTTGGCTCAAAAAGCTTGGCTTTAAAGAAATAGGAGTTATGGCGGATTTATTTGGACTTCATGAGTTCGAAGCCAGAGAAAATATAAGTAAACGCTTGAAAGCAGGGAAACGCGTTTCATTAAGGGAGCTTCTCTATCCTCTTATGCAAGGATATGATTCGGTTTTCATAAAAGCAGACATAGAACTGGGAGGAACCGATCAAAAGTTTAATTTATTAGCGGGGAGGACGTTGCAGAAGCACTACAAACAAATACCGCAGGACATTATTATCACATCCATTTTAGAAGGAACCGACGGACGCAAAATGTCCTCTTCTTGGGGTAATGTCATTAATATTACCGATGAACCAAATAATATGTTTGGCAAGGTTATGTCGCTACCGGACAGTTTGATAGAAAAATATTTTTTACTTTGTACTCGCGTTTCTCAAGATGAAATAAAAAAAGTTTTAAATGAAAACAAAAACCCGAGAGACAGTAAAATGTGCCTAGCCCACGAAATCACTAATTTATATCACGGAACAAAATTGGCAGATGTTGCAAAAGAAAATTTTGTATCAGTTTTCCAAAAGAAAAATGCGCCTAAAGATGTAGTTGAAATATCAATAAATAATAAAGATGTGGCGATGGTCCTAATTGAAAATGGCATTGTCCTTTCAAAAACTGAACTTAGGCGCCTTATACAGCAAGGAGCAGTTACACACATGGAAACCTCTAATAATCTTATAGATTTAGATTATCTTGCAAAAAATAAGGGAACTTACAAAATAGGAAGTAGGCGCTTTATAAAAATAGTAGGCTAGCCCCCATCCCCGAGGTTTAACCTTGGGGGCTTAAAAGTTAGTATTCGTCCTCTTCCCCAAGGGTGTCGGCTGTGTATTGGTCGTCGCCCTCCAATCCATCTCCAAGGAGAGCGTCGTCTGTGTCTGCGAGGAGGGTGTCTCCACCCAAGCCGTCTGTTTCTTTATCTTCCATGATTATTTATCCTATATTTTTTTATGTTGTATCAAAATATAAAACACTTGGCAATAAGCGGCGAGCTTAATGTGTGGATAAGTCTCTATGGTGGGCGAAAAAAGTAAGTCCGACCGCAACCGCGTCAAACTCATCGTCGGTTGTTTTTTTATTGGGGAAAACAATTAGTTTCTTTACCATCTCGGTAATTTGCGCCTTCCCCGCTCTCCCGTAACTGGTTATTGCAATTTTTATTTGAAGCGGGGTGAATTCCGTTACGGAAATATGGGCTGAGGCCGCCTCATAGAGGAGCACCCCGCGCGTCTCTGATACGCGCATGACGGTTTTTTGGTTAGTGGCGAGGTAGAGTTTTTCAATAGCCACCGCTTGGGGTTTCCACTCTTTAATTACGCGCCTAACCTTTTGCCCGATTATAAAAAGCCTTTTTTCAAAATTTTCCTTGGCGCTTGTGGTAAAGCAGTCGGAATAAAGCAAAATTTCCTTACCCTTATTTTTTTCAATTACAGCCAGGCCTAATCTTTCATATCCTGGGTCTATTGCTAGAACTATCATTTTATATCAATTTTTCTTGTCGGTCGGCGGGGAGATCAAATCCCAAATGTTCATAGGAGCGCGGTGTGGCCATGCGGCCGCGGGCGGTGCGCTCTAAAAGACCTAATTGGATGAGAAACGGCTCGCTTACCTCCTCAATCGTCGCTTCTTCTTCGCCCGTTGCCGCGGCCAAAGTATTTAATCCGGTTGGTCCGCCGCCGAACTTTTCAATAATTACTGTGAGAAGCGCGCGGTCGGATGAGGTGAGACCGAGCTCATCTATTTCAAGAAGTTTAAGCGCGTCTTTGACCGTTTCTTTTGTAAGCGGCCGCTTATGCACCTGGGCGAAATCGCGGCAGCGCTTTAAAATATGATTGGCGATGCGCGGAGTGAAACGGCTTCTTTTTGCAATTTCTTCAATCGCTTCAGAATCTAATTCGGCACCTAAAATTTTTGCCGAGCGGTTTATTATTTCTCCGATTTCTTTTTCCGAATAATATTCAAGGCGAAATGTCCCGCCGGAGAAGCGCGAACGAAGCGGGGAAGAAAGGAGAGCTACGCGCGTAGTGGCGGCCAAAAGCGTAAACGGGGGAAGTTCCAGCTGTATCGTGCGCGCCGAGGGACCCTTGCCGATAATAATATCAAGCGAGCCGGATTCCATGGCCGGATAAAGCACTTCTTCAATCAATTTATTCAAGCGGTGAATCTCATCAATAAATAAAATGTCTCCAGGTGAAAGATTAGTAAGAATTGAAGCCAGGTCGCCGACTTTTTCCACCGCCGGGCCGGAGGTTGTTTTCATCTGCGCACCAATTTCGTGGGCGATTAAATGAGCCAGCGTGGTTTTGCCCAAGCCCGCCGGACCGTAAAAAAGCACATGCTCCGGCGGATGTTTGCGCTCACGCGCCGCGGCAAGAAGAATGCGCAAGTTTTCTTTAATGCTTTTTTGTCCCACATATTCGTCCCAGCGCGACGGACGAAGCGTGTTGTCTAGGAAGCCCGTTTCTTTTGCCTCTTCCTTATCAATGCTGTCTTTTTTTAGAAGGGGACTTGACATAATAGTTATTTTATGCTAATTTAGAAATGTATACAAAAATTGACCCGTTCGACTCTACTCAGGGTCAATCCTGAGTTTATCGAAGGATTGAGATTAAAACCGAGCGTCTTAATCTCCAAGCAATCAGGCTCCGGCTTATCTGGTTTGGTTTATAGGACATCTTGGCGTTCCGCCTTGTGCGGAGAGTTGCGAGGGTTATCCTTCAGGCCATACTTAACTTTTAGTACTTGTATTAAAAGGATTGCTTAGAGATTTGGACTCTCGTCCTATTAGAAGTTCGTAAAAATGATAGTCGTATGCTGGCGTATGTTTTGCGAATCCACCTACGGCTTCTTTTATAGTATCAGAACATTAGAAGTAAAACTTCTAACAGGATGAAGTTTTTTTGTTGTCAATTTTAAAATGAAAATACTCTTATTCCTCAACATCTAATTCAACAACACGGGACAATTCTTCCATGGAAGTATCTCCAGTGAGCACTTTCAGTATACCATCCTCGGCCATGTCGGGAATTCCCTGGGGAAGTGCGGCTTTTTTTATTTCCCGCTCGCTTGGGTTTTGGTTAACAACTTTTTCCACCGCCCCGTCCATCGTTATCGCTTCATATACCCCAAGACGACTTTTATATCCCGTGGAATTGCACTTTGGACATCCCGCCGCTTCAAAAATTTTAAAATTTCCTTCCGGAATCTTTGTCCCAGTATCCGCCCCATCCCTTTTCATTCTAGCAAGGGTTTTTGAAATAATTTCCCCTTCTTCTTTTGTGGGGTCTTTTTCTTTTTTACAGTATTCGCACAATTTACGGACTAATCTTTGGGCGATGGCAATATTTAAAGCAGAACTTATTATTTTTGGATTAACGCCGAGATCAATGAGGCGCGGAATCGCCCCAGCAGCATTGTTGGTGTGAAGAGTTGAGAAAACTAAGTGCCCCGTGAGTGCGGCATTGATGGCGGTCTTGGCAGTTTCGGCGTCTCTTATTTCGCCGACCATTATTACATCAGGGTCTTGTCTAAGCGCGCTTCGCAAACCTTCTCCGAAAGTGTAGCCCTTTTTTTCGTCAGTTTGTGTTTGGGTAATTCCCGCTAAGTGATATTCAATCGGATCCTCAACAGTGATTATTTTTATTCCTGGCGTGTAAATTTTTTTTAAAAAAGAATATAGAGTGGTGGTTTTACCAGAACCAGTCGGTCCGGTGGTTAAAATAATGCCGTTTGGTTTAGAGATTTCCTGTTTAAGTATTTTCATTAAATGTGGAGAAATACTTAGCGTGTCAAAACCAATACCAATGGCCTTTGGGTTAAGTACGCGAAGCACTATGGATTCTCCGTAGGCGCCCGGGACAAGAGATACGCGGACTTCTATGTCGGCTCCAGCAATTTTTATGCTAAATCTTCCGTCTTGGGAGGTGTTTTTAATGTTTAACTTTAATTGGGCCAAAAGTTTTAAGCGGGAATTAAGAAGATTGTATGTGTCGTAATCAAAAAAGATTACATCTTCAAGCATGCCGTCAAGACGGAGCCTCAAGCGAATTCTTTTTTCTTCCGGTTCAACATGAATATCTGAAGCATCGTTGGCGACAGCGCCAGCCAGAATTATTTCAAGCATTTTGGAAACTTTATGGCTCTTGCTTTCTTTAAGCGTCTTCTCCACTATTTCTTTAATTTTTTCTACGCTCGTTAAGGAAGAGGCCATTTCCTCAAGTCCCTCTTGTGAAATATCCAAGATGCCGGACTTTGTTTCAGTGGCGAAGGAAACTTCCCTATAGCGCGACCAGGCGCGTTCTAGACTTCCATTTGAAACCATGTAAAGGAAAGGAACGAATCGCTTGCCTTTCAGTTCTTCGATTTTTCCGGCGACGCCGTCGCGATTCGGAGCCAGGAGGGCGATATAGAGATTATGGCCGACGACTTTAAACGCCGCCATGCCCAAAGCGCGCGCTTCCGCTTCGGGTATGAGCTTGAGCGCGTCGGCTTCTATTGAAACCGTGGACAGATCGGCGTAGGGGATGTTGTATCTTTGCGAAATTACTTTAACAAGATCCTCCTCTTCTTTTTTATAGAGAAGTTCAATTTGTTTGTCGTCTTTATCATCATGCAGTAGTGCCATTTGTTCAGTATACCAAAAACTATTGTTTTCAGACTTTCTTTTTTTCTTTGAATGTGCTATTCCGTAGGCAGAGCAATCAACTTGGAGATTCCCGTGACGACCAAAACCACTTTCATACTCGCCCTGGCCGTCGTTCTTTTGGTTCTGCCGGGGTGCATTTTTACCAATGTACGCGTAACCCCCAATAGTTCGTCGGCCGTAAGTTTCGGTAATTATGGCGGATATGGAGGATATGGCGGGTATTATTACCAGATGCCACCGACGTATTACCCACAGTACCCTGCGCGTATTTGCTGGCACCCGAACATCGGAAACTACTACTGCTAGCGGGCGATGGTGGTCAACGAGAGATTGAACAAGGGTCTGGGAAACCCTTGTTTTTCTTTGTATTTTGGCGTTTTTTAATACTTAATACTTTCTTCTTAGTACTACCCATTAATACTACTCCAATTTTGCTTGACATTTGTTTTTGAGTATGGTACGGATGTAGCTAGTTTGGAGTCTTTTTAACCCATTTTTTTACCGAAGGAGGACCCCATGAGGTTCTTTAACAAGCTGTTTGTGTTGGCCGTTTTCGGTCTCGTGGCCATTTCCGGTTGCGCGACGACGAACGGGCTGTTCGGCAGCAGGATAGACAATCTGCTCGCCGGCAAGAAGGAGCCGAGCGCGAGGGACGAAGGAACCGCACGGGCGCGCGAGGAGCGCGACGCGAAAAGGGCCGAGGCGGTGAAACCGATACCTCCACCCGCGGTACAGCAAAGCGCAAGTGCGCCGAAACCGCCGGCCAATACGGCTGTAGTGGTTGGACCAAAACCGTCGAACGGTACCGGCCCGGACATGTTCGCCGACAAGGGAACGTGTCTCTTGGCACTTGAGACGGGGAACTACAAGTATTACGAGCCCAAGTATGAGGGCTTGAAGAAAAAAGACCCTGTCGACGGGAAAACGCGGGTTCTGGTTCTTCTGGAAAGTGATGGGTGCGTCAGGATGCTGACCGTTTCGGGGCGTCGGTGGGTGGTGCAGAAGAAGGGAACTGGGTTTCGGTTTAAGGCCTCCGACGGAGTCCTTGCATTGATACCGTACGCGAGAGATTCTTGCGGTAACCCCGCAGACGACATCGCCTATTTCGTTCCCAAGCAGGTATCGTTGCCGCCCCCGCCACAGGGTAATGTTCCGCTACCGCTTTCGCTGGCGAGAACGGTGGTGTGGGAAAAGACATTTGATTTCTCTCCGCGCCAGTCGTTTGCTCCGGCGCAATCGCAACCGATGATGGTTCAGTACGGCGGTGGTTGCGATTGGCTGTGTTCACTCGGGCGTTTCGTGCCGAGCTACCTGTCAATCTACTCTTCCAGAGTCAGGGTGGACGGCGGGCAGGGGGCTACAACGGTAACTCCGCCCGCTGGCGGCGGCACCGTGATCAATACCCGCTGACGCGCCGGAGCCAATACGGGGGGAGAGTGTAGAATCATACACTCCCCACCCCGTGTTTTTTTAAGCTATTAAATTCTAGAACTTAAGGTAATTTGATGGTTTAGAAGAGCAAAAAATTGAACCTATTGACTTCTTAATACCTATGTGGTATAAAGGAAAAAATGATTGCAATATTATGATTATGAAAAATATCACGAACATTCTCATAGTTTTCGGGCTGACGCTTGGTATTTTATCGGCTAGTTTTGGTATTGGCTCTACTTCGGCTTTTGCCGCAACGACATTTACCTGTAATAGCGCGGTTCTTGAAGGCGATATAACAGTTACTCCATCAGGCGTGCAAACAAGCGTTTGGTTTGAGTATGGTACAAGTAATTCTTTTGGAAATACTACTTTACCGCAAAATATAACTTCAACCGGAGCTATGCAGGTATTTTCACAGTCCATCTCCGGGCTTTCACCAAATACGACCTACAACTATCGAGCCGTGGCGCAGAACAGCCAGGGCACATTTCCTGGGCAATCGCGCTCTTTCGTTACGCCAGCCTGTTCTGTTGCACCATCAATAAACACGGATGCGCCTACCAATATCACCCAGGCGAGTGCGACCATCAATGGTCTGGTCAACGGCAATGGCCAAAGTATAAATGCTTGGTTTGAGTGGGGAACATCATCTTCGTACGGCAACACGACTAATCAAATGGCTTATGGAACCGGCTCAACAAACTACAATTTTAATCTTACAAATCTTTTACCCAACACCGCATATTACTATCGTGCAGTGGCTCAAAGCGGTTCCGCAACTGCGATTTACGGTTCGGCCCAGAGTTTTACCACAAGCGGAAGCTCTGCTACCCAGCTCACAGTAAATACCAACCTGGCTACGAATGTTTTTCAGGCGAGCGCCACCCTAAACGGTTTCGTTACTAAGTCTTCAGCCAGCATCACTAATGTGAATGCCTGGTTTGAATATGGGACATCGCCGACATTCGGCAATGTTACCAGCCAGAGTTTTATAAGCGGCAATTCAAGCATTTATTCGCAGACGGTCAGTGGTTTGAATTCAAATACTCTCTATTATTATCGAGCAGTGGCCCAGAGCGGCACAGATCCTTTCGTTTACGGCGCTACCCAGACCTTCACTACCGGTAATTTCAACATCAATACTAACAACCCCAACACCAGTGGACAGTGTTATATAAACGGCGTTTATCAGAACTGTAACACCTCTACCGGCCAGCCTTACATCACGACTTACAGCGCCACCGGCGTTGGCGATACATTTGCCGTTTTAAACGGATATGTTGACCCGAACGGGATTTTTACTACCCGCTGGTTTGAGTGGGGCACTTCAAACGGATATCTCGGCAGTCAGACGATAAAAATAGGGCAAGGTCTCACGGCTGGCGCCTTCAACCAGACCCTCACTGGCCTTCAACCGAACACGACTTACTATTTCCGCGCCGTGGCTCAAGGTTCGAGCGGCCAAGTTTACGGCAATATCCTTTCGTTCACCTCAACCGGGGGTGGCAATACCATTTACAACACCGGTGGCGGCACTAATCTTCAGGCAATTACATTGCTTGCGACTAATATTGGCCAGACAAGCGGACGGGTAAATGGTCTTGCCACAATTAACAATCCTGGTGTGCAAAGCCCGTCAACAAACGGTTACTTCGAATGGGGTACCGACAATACTTTAAACATCAGCAATACCACCCCGACGCAGGCAATCGGCAACGCCCCATCAATTTCATTTTTTGCCAGCTTGTTTAATCTTTTGCCCAACACCCGCTATTACTACCGCGCGGTTGTGACAAGTTCATACGGCACTTCCAAGGGTGACATCATGAATTTTCTGACTGGGAATATCGGCACTGTGACGACAACCAGCTCAACAGTGGTGGTAAAAAAGACAACCAGTAATGTTGTCAGAAACTCCACTTCACAACCTTCTCTTATGGCGCTTGATATAAATCAAGACGGCTTGTGCATAGCGCGCGGCAACATTATTTCCTACACGGTAAATTATAAAAATACTTCCAGTCGTGCCCTCAAAGATGTCGTGCTTCGCGTACTTTTACCGCAGGAGCTTGCTTATAACGATAGCGACCGAGGGACCTATTCTGATAAAGACACAAGCGTCGTGCTTCCGCTCGGAAATGTCGCCTCGGGAGACGGTGGCACAATGACCGTACGCACCGAGGTGGTGCGCGGGGCTGAAATCGGTAAGACGATTGTTGTGACGGCCTATCTGGTGGATACCGACACAGTGTCGGGGGCGCAAGAGGAAGTCGTGGCCTACTCGCTTAATCAAATTTGTCAGAGCCGTAACGGACAGGCAGCCTTGTCGTTTTTCGGTGGAGATGGATTTCTTCCCGATACCCTTCTTGAATGGCTTCTTCTTATTCTGGTAATTTTAGGCCTCATTATTTTGGCGCGTAATTTTTACGGAGAAAAGGAAAAGGAAAAAACTAATTAATTTCTAAACCCCCACACCCATGCATGGGTGTGGGGGTCAGGCCCTAAAACGGGAGCAAGGACGAAACATTGTACCAGGTTATATTTTATATTTTTAATCTATTGTCTAATTCGAGCGAATTAGACAATAGAGGGGAATCAAGTAGTCCTTATATTAAGGAGGACGGGGATTCTCTACAAACAGTGAGATGAACGAAAAACCTCTTTGGTCGTTTAGACCAAAGAGGTTTTTCTATTATGCTAGAATTCACTCATGATTACTCGGCGCTCCAAAAGCATCCTGGAAACCAAGCGGGTGGCTAAGAAGGTTCTTTTAATGCTTTCTGCCGCGCGAAAAGAATCAGCCTCGGCTAGTCGAAAGCTAGACGGGAAAGAAGCCACCGTACTCGTTTGTTCCGGTAATTTAAGCGCCGGGAAAACGACTTTTGCCCAGTCGCTGGCCAAGCATTTGGGTATCAGGGAGAGGATTACAAGCCCAACATTTGTAATTCAAAAAACATATAAATTACCGCTAAGCGCCAAGAAAAAATTCGGTTTTTCGCATTTTGTGCATATTGATGCTTATCGTTTGGACAATGAAAAGGAATTGAAGGTACTTCATTTTAAAGAAATCGCCGAAGACCCGGGAAATTTAGTGTTGATAGAATGGGGCGAACGAGTCAAGAAAATATTGCCCGCTTCATATCGAGCACTTCATTTTATTTTTATTAACGAGACGACTCGGCAAATTTCACTTACAAAATGAACGAAAAAAATAAAAGAACATTGGTTCTTCTGGACGCTCACGCGATAATACACCGCGCCTACCACGCCCTGCCGGAATTTATTTCAAGCAAGGGTGAGCCAACCGGGGCTCTTTACGGCATTGTTTCCATGCTTTTAAAAATTATTAAAGATTTATCTCCCGATTATATTGTTGCAGCTTATGATTTACCCGGTCCTACATTTCGTCATGTTGCCTACGAGGGGTATAAAGCCTCGCGCCCTAAGGCCGATCCTGCGCTTGTGGCGCAGATTATTCGTTCTAAAGATATTTTTAAGGCCATGAATATTCCCATCTATGAGGCGCCGGGCTTTGAGGCGGACGATGTTATCGGCACAGTTGTGGAGCAATTGAAAAAAGAAAAAGAGATATCTGTAATCATCGCTTCCGGCGACATGGATACGCTTCAGCTTGTTGATAATGAAAAAGTACGGGTCTATACATTAAAGAAGGGAATTAATGACACGATTATTTATGATGAAAAGGCAGTCGTGGCGCGTTTTGGTTTTTCACCAAAACAAATACCCGATTATAAGGGACTTCGCGGCGATCCGTCGGACAATATCGTTGGGATTTCCGGAATAGGAGAGAAAACAGCCACCATTCTTATAAAAGAATTCGGCACAATTGAGGCGCTTTATAAAACATTAAAGAAAGACGAGAAAAAAATAAAAGATGCCGGCGTTTCTCCGCGAATTGTGGAACTTTTGAAAGAAGGAGAAGAGGAAGCGCTTTTTTCAAAGACGCTTGCCGAAATACGCCTTGATGCGCCGATAAAATTTTTAATTCCTAAAAATTTTTGGAAAGAAAGCGTTGATATTGAACGCGGAGAAGCACTTCTTCGCGAATTTGAGTTCAAAAGTCTTAATGAAAGAATGCGCGCTATTTTCGGTCTAGTTCCAAAAGAAAAAATGAGTGTAGATAAAGAAGAAGGAAAAGTTTATCAACATTCTCACATTCTGCAGAATGTGAGAATGTTAGATGAGGCAGGGGAAGAAGCTCTTACGAGAGCACAAATTTCACTTTGGCTTATTGATTCGGAAAAAACTAATCCAACGCTTGAAGATATCTTTTCTCATACGCAGGGGAAAGATATAAACAAAGCTATAAGAACACTTGAAGAAGAAATTAAAAATAAAAAACTAGATAGGGTTTTGAATAATATTGAATTACCGCTCGTTGCTATAATTAAAAAAGCCGAGTTGCGCGGGGTTCTCGTTGATGCTTCCCATTTCAAAAAATTATCCGTTGAATATCATAAAAAACTCTCCGCGCTTGAGAAAAAAATTTGGGCGGCGGCCGGCGAGGAATTTAATATTAATTCTCCCAAACAGATGGGAGTTATTCTTTTTGACAAGATGCGCTTATCCGCGGGCTCGGGCACCAGAATGAAAAAAACGGAAGGCGGAGCGCGCTCTACAAGGATTTCCGAACTTGAAAAAATAAAAGGCGCGCACCCTATAATTGAAGAGATACTCCGCCATCGCGAACTGCAAAAACTTCTTTCAAACTATATAGACGCCATACCCCCTCTTCTTGACGAGAAAAACCGCCTCCATTCGCATTTTATTCAAACAGGGACCACTACCGGCCGTTTCGCTTCCGCTAACCCTAATCTCCAAAATATTCCTATTAAAAGCGAGCTCGGGCGGGCGGTGAGGGATGGGTTTTTAGCAGAAAAAGGTTATAAGCTTTTGTCGTTTGATTATTCACAAATTGAGCTTCGCGTGGCGGCTATGCTTTCGGGCGACCCATATTTAACTAAAGTGTTTAAGGAGGGGAAAGATGTGCACGCGTCCGTGGCCTCGCGCGTGTTCCATGTGGAAGAGGACGAGGTAACGCCCGAAATGAGGCGCAAGGCCAAAGTGATTAACTTCGGTATCGTTTACGGCATGGGAGTTTCCGCCCTCAAAGAAACTCTTGGTGGTACGCGCGCCGAAGCGCAGGATTTTTACGACAGTTATATGAGAGAATTCAAACGCATCGCGGAATATATGGAAGAAGTTAAAATGTTTGCCAGAAAAAACGGCTACACCGAAACGCTTTTCGGCCGACGGCGCCAATTTCCCGGAATAAAATCAAGTATTCCTTACATTAGAGCTATGGCCGAGCGCATGGCAACGAATGCCCCGCTTCAAGGAACGGCCGCCGACATTATTAAAATTGCCATTAAGCTTGCGGATGATGATTTAAAAAAAGAGGGACTTCATAGTAAAGTGCATTTACTTCTTCAAATACACGATGAGCTGGTTTATGAAGTGGAGGATGGAGTCGTAGAAAGGGCAGAAAAACTGATAAAAAGCGCCATGGAAGGCGTTTTAGGGCGCAGTTTTCTGAAGAATAAGTCGCCCGTGCCGCTTGTCGTTAATGCTTCATCAGGAGGCAATTGGGGGGAGGTTTAGTTTTTATGTTAGACTTTTGCCATGGAAAACCCGTCCGAAAAAAATAAATCAGCGTACCCCGAAGATAGCCTTTTAGGACTTACGGTTTATTCCCCGGTGGTGCACCTTTTTGTTTTTTTAATATCTTTTTTATTGAATATAAAATTTCCAATTCAAATTGCAAAAAATGAAATGCTTTTGCCAGTCGGACTCTTTCTCCTTTTTCTTTCCCCGGTCCTCATTATTTGGGCGCAAAAATCCATAGCCAAATTCAGGATTAATGAAAAAGACCCCAGTACTGCCCGGACTTTTCGTTTTGGTCCATATCGCTTCAGCAGGAATCCAACATACTTGGGATTGGCACTCCTGACCCTTGGTTTCAGTTTGGTTATGAATTCTTTACTGATGCTTCTTGGAACAATTATCGCTTTCCATATAGTCAGTATTTTTATTGTCAGGCGCGAAGAAGCATTACTGCATAAAAAATATGGTGACGACTATGTTAAATACAAGGAGAATGTTCATACTTGGCTTTAGCCCTTTTGTATTTCCTATAGACTATAGACTATCAACTAAAGACTCCCCGATATGTTTTATTTTTTTTATGGAGATGACACCGACAAGCGAAGAGAAAAAATTGGGAAATTAATCAAGACAAAAAACGCCGCTTTGTGCGAGCTGAAAGAGGAAGAACTCTCTATTGATTTTTTGGAAGAAATGGCAACATCCCAGGTATTATTCGATGAAGCCCAGATTTTCTTGCTTCGCGACCTGCTTCTATCAAAAGAACTGAAAGAAATTCTTAAAAAATGCGCCTCTCTGATGGCGCAGTCCGCTAATGCGTTTATCGTGAGCCAGGCGTCCGCGACAAAAGACCTTTTGAGCGCTATAGAAAAAAAAGGAGCCGAGCTTGTTGAATGTAGCCTTAAAGAAAAGCCAATCAAAAAGGATGGGGGTAATTTCGCCCTAGGAGACGCTATAGGAAGGCGTGATAGAAAGGCGGCCTGGGTTCTCTATCAAGAGGCCATGTCAAAAGGCGCTGTTTCGGAAGAGCTTCACGGCATAATTTTCTGGGTTATGAAAAATATTTTTTTGGCAAAAGTCGGCGGGGCAACGGGGCTCTCACCCTATCCTCTTATGAAAGCAAAATCATTTGAGTCTAAGTGGAGTAATGGGGAAGTTAGAGGCGCGCTTTCTCGGTTAGTTGGAATGTATCATGACAGCCATCGAGGGATAGTTGAATTTCCTGTGGCGCTTGAAATGTTTCTTTTGGAAACTGTTTAAACCATACACATAAAATACACGGTCGTGTATTTTATGTGTAAAACCGACACATAGAACACATAAGAAAAAGGCGCCAACTTCGGTAGCGCCTTCGTCTGTAATTCGGGTGCCCGTTGTTGAAAACTTCGGGCGAATGTTCTTATGTGAAGCAAGTGTTTGCGAGTTTAGTTTCCGTCATCAGAGCGACGGTAGGCTCGCGCAAACGTCTGTACCACAGTCTGGATATAGTATAGCAACACGGGGATTTCATTCAAGCGCTCTGGGGATAAGTTAAATAAGTGAATTATTGACCTTTGTTTGCTATGATGTTTTCATTCTATACCGTTAGAATCCCTAAACCAAAACATTCGTTTTGGTCGGGCGAACTTCGCAAGGCGAAGTTTTAGCCGCCCATAGCTCAGTTGGTAGAGCACCTGCCTTTTAAGCAGAGGGTCGTAGGTTCGATTCCTACTGGGCGGA
>ERZ1292623.1630-Hain-H51-01um-R1-1630-length-21211-cov-40_pt1 | contig 21211 bp, 18 predicted proteins | sample MGYA00564398_ERZ1292623 | MGnify/ENA primary metagenome ERZ1292623 (study PRJEB36523, sample SAMEA6512633) | groundwater metagenome | collected 2019-01-07 | study: AquaDiva: Metagenomics assemblies of 32 groundwater samples | reverse complement strand
TGTACCTGTACGGCGTGTGCGAGGGGATGAAGAAGAGCGGGAAGTGTTCAAAGAAATAGGAGGATTTATGAACCGCGAACAAATCATACGGCTATCCAACACAGTGGCGATGGTTGCCATGGTGATGTTGGTCTACTGGGTGTTCGTTTTCATTTCGATCACTGTCTTCGGGTTCAAGGTTTTTCGCGAGAACATCACCCAGACGTTTTATCTCAGCGTGCTGGGGGTGCTGGCCCTGCTGGCCGGGGCCGTGGCGGTGAATGTGATATTGAACCTTTCGCGGATCGCCGACGCGCTGGCGGGATCGCGCCCGGCTCGGTCCAAGCCCGCCTCAAAACCCCGTCGCCTCCGCTGGCTGGCGTTTCTGCTTTCCTTCCCGGTCCTGTTTGCGTTTCTGTATGTCGGCGACTTGGCCTCGTCGGCCAAAAAGCGGGAATACCTGACGAATACGGCCCGCCGCATCGTCGAGCAAAGCGCACCTGATATCGAACGGCTGGCAAAATACGAATTCACACAACGTTACGTGAATGAGGCGCAGGCGATCCTGAAGCGGCTTTCGGGCGAGGTGAAGCGGTTTCCCTCGGTGTCGGTGATCGTGGCGGATGACATTGACGGGCGGCAAACTTATCTGGCGTTTAACCACTACTCGTCGTGGGAGCGCCGCGGTCGCGTATTACGGCACGATTATCTCTTCCCGGCATCGATCCGGGACCGCGACTACCTGCGCGAGGTGTTCGAGGGTCGCCGCCAGGACATCCGGTTCAGCGCGCACGACGGGTCGTATGAGCTCTATTTCCCGCTGAAGCGCCAGGGAAAGATCATCGTGCTGTATTTCACTGATCGCAGCCAGTACGGCAAGATCGGCTCCTGACGAACGCCGCGATCCCGGCCACCGCCGCCAGCATCAGCACTACTATCGCCCCGGTGGTGAGATCAAAGAACGCCGACACCAGTATGCCCAGTCCGTAACCGGCGATGCCGAGCGCATAACCGGCGATCAGCGCCGGTCTCTTTTCCAGCCGGCGCGTGGCCAGGGCCGGGATGATGAGGCTGGCGAACACGAGATACACGCCCACCAGTTGCACGGCGAGGGTGACGGACACGGCGAACAGGCCGTAGAAGACAAAGCCGCCGCGCTTTCTCAGGCCGCCGAACCACAGAGCCACGATGACCGCCGACACCAGCGCGGTGGCGAGCAATATGTCCGTGGTGACAAACAGGATTTGTCCGATCAGAAGATTCTGCAGATGTTCGCCGCCGTGTGGGAGGTGGGCGACCAGCAGGATGCCGGCGCAGGCGGCCAGCACGAACAGCACCCCGATCAGCGCCTCCTGCACTTCCGGCCAGCGCCGTTCCGCGAGTTGCAGCAAAGCGGCGGCGCTCAGCGCGCCGGCGATGGCCATGACCTGCACGCCGAGACCGTGCGGCGACCAGCCGAAGGCGGCCGCGGCCATGACGCCGAGCCCGGCCACCTGGGCGACGGCGAGATCGGCGAAGATGATGCCGCGGCGCAGCACCTCGCGCCCGAACGGCACGTGCGTGGACAGCACGATGAGGCCGGCGGCCAGGGCCGGCGCCAGGATGCGCCAGTCGAGAGCGTCGATGTTCATCGGATCGCTCCCTTCAGTCGGGTAATGGTGTCATCGAACAGCGCAAACAGGTCAACGGCCTTTTCGTTGCCACCGACCGTGTACGGCAATTTGATCACGGGCAGACCGGATTGTTCGTGCAGCCACTGCGCCGCCTGCGGATCCTGGTAGGCGGCCAGCACGATCATCTGTGCCGATGATCGCTTCTGTTGCGTCAGGATCTGCGCCAGATGACTGCTGGTGGGCGGGACTCCCGGCCGCGGTTCGAGCACGGCGACTTCGTGAATTCCCAGCCAGCGATAGAGGTAGGTCCAGCTCTTGTGCAGGCTGATGGCGTGTTTGCCTTTCAGAATGGCGCCTTCGCGTTCCCAGCGTGCGATGGCCGCACGCCAGCGACGGGCGAAATCCTCGTGGCGCTGGCGGTAACCGGAGGCATGTTTCGGATCGAGAGTCACCAGGCGCTTTGCCAGCGCCTCGGCCACTTTCAACACGGCGCGCGGATCGGTTTGGAAATGCGGATCGCCGGCGGCGTGGATGTCGCCCTCGCTGCGATCGATCCGTGCTGGCACGTCGAGCAGGGTGACATGGGCCGCCGCCTCGAAATAGCCGGGCGATCCGGTCTGCACCTTGTCGTTGCCGCTTTGTTGCAACAGCACCGGCAGCCAGCCGGCTTCCAGTTCGGCGCCGGTGCACACCGCGAGATCGGCCTTACGCATGCGCGCGATCAGGCTCGGTCGCGCCTCGATGTGATGCGGGTCCTGGCGCGCGGTGGTGGCGGTGAAGATTTTGACATCATTTCCGCCCAGCTCGCGCGTGAGCGCGGCCCATTCGGGTTCACAGGCGAACACGTTCAGCGCCGCTTGGGCGGGCGCAACACCCGCGAGGAGCAGTAACGTCAGTAAAATTATTTTCCGGACCATGTTCGGGCTCCTTGGCGTCTTGGCAGTTTCAAGATCAAAAACTGTGCGCGCCATGCGCGCCCAGACTGGTGATGTATTGGATGAACCACTGGCGGTCCGTGGTTCCCGCGCGTGAGTTGTCGCGGTTGAATTGCAGGCGCAGGCGGCTGAATTCGCTGTTCGAGAAATCCACCATGGCACTGCGCCGTTCCGGGCGATGGCCTTGGGCGTCGAGCACCGTGCCCGCGAGCGCGGCATTGACGGTGCTGGCCTCCAGCCGGTCAAGCCGGAGTCCGGCGCGCCAGCGGGGCTGGAACTGATAAACCGTCTGGAGATAGTAACCGGACTGGCTGCCGGTGTAGGCGAGCACGGATCCGCCATTGGGCGTGAAGTCGCCGTCTTCCTCGCGACGGAAACGTTCAAGCTGGAGTACCAGTGACTGGTTGCGGGCATTTCCTTCCGGCGCCCACTTCCACACCAGGTCCACGCCGCGGATGCGACTCGATCCGGTGAATAGGTCCGGTGCCGTTTCATCGCCGCTCTCGCGACCCTCGGCGCGGCCGCGGTACTGGCTCAGGCCGATCCGCCAGGCATGACTGGCGCCGAGATCGTCGCCGATGCGGACAAAGAAAGTGCCGACGCCGTTGCCGCCGCCGGCCGGGAAATTGTCGCCGCGGAAACGCTCGGCGCCGAATTCGAACAGGAAATCGAGCGGCGCCACCCAGCGCAGCTGCACGCCATCATCACCATAGGCGTTGCCAAACAGCGCGCGATAGACGAGCGGGGCATCGGCAAACGACCAGGCGTGGGCATGAATGCCGTTGTGATAGCCGACGCCGGACAGGAAACGGCCGGCGCGAAGGGTCAACCCGGAACCGAGTTGGCGGGTTTCGAGATAGGCCTCCTCGATCTCGGTTTCGTTGTCGGCGGTGAGCGCGGCCGTGAAGCGGCCGCTGAAGCGGTCGTCCACGTTGCCACTGATCACCAGCTCCGATTCACCGAGGCTGAAACCTTCCTTGCCCGGGCCGGCCTCGGTGCCGAGCGCGAAACCGGGGAGCCGGTAGGCGCTCGCCGGTTGCGCGAAGGCGGCATAGCGGCCATTGAGAATGAGGCTGAGGTCGGGATTGGCGCTGGCGCGGGCCGGCGCCGCGGGTTCGGCCGACGCGAAGGAAGTGAACAACAGGCCCGACAACAGGGCGTAGTGCATGTATCGCATGAATCACCTGATCGATAGTGGAAGCAGTCATCGCGCGCAACCGGTGCGGCGAAAAACTGCTGGATCATTTCGGGTTCGGGGCGCGGCCGATGGGCCGTCGTCCCCGGGTCAGGACGCAGGGTTCAGGCGAACAGGGGCGGGGCGCGGGCGGCGAACGAATAAAGCGGGGCGAGGGTCGGGATGGTGACGGCGGCTGGCCGGAAGGCCACCCGCAGACGCGGAGGTGACAGCGGTTCGGGCACGGCGACCGGCGAGCCCGGCAGGTCGTTGGCAAAAAGGTGCAGGGCGCAGGAAGGTGCGTCGTGCGTGCCGGTGGCGTGGTCGAGCTCGTGGGCCGACGCCGCGCCCTGCACGAACAACAGCAGCAGGCTCAGGGCAAGGGCGGCAAGGGAACGGCGTGGGAGCATGCGGCTATTGTTCCGCAGTCGCCCCGAAGAGGCAAGAAGCGGACAGGTCAGCGGATATCGAGCAGCACTGCGGTTTCGTCGCAGTGGTTGAACTTGTAGCACTTGATGCACACGCTCCAGACCTTTTCCGGCAATGTTTCCTTGGGTACGGTGCGGAAACCGAGCTTGTGGAAAAAATCCGGCACGTAGGTCAGCGCCATCAGGCGCTTGAGGCCGATTGCGCGTGCCTCACCGATTACGCGCTCCACCAGCTGGCGGCCGTGACCGTGGCGCTTGTGCGCGTCGGCGACCACCAGCGAGCGCACCTCGCCCAGGTCTTCAGTGAATATCTCGAGCGCGCCGCAGCCGACCACACGGCCGTCGGATTCGACGACAAAGAAATCGCGCAGGTGGCGGTACAGCTCGCTCATCGAACGCGGTAGCAGATTGCCCTGGTTGGCGTAGACCTCCAGCAGGTCATGAATCTCGGGAACGTCGTGGATTGCCGCCGAACGAATGTTGACGGTCTCCCTCACCCCTTGCCCTCTCCCGCCGCCCTCACCCTCATTCCCTCTCCCAGAAGGAGAGGGAGGCGAGCCGAGGCTCGCTTGCGCTCGCACCTCTTCAGATTTGGGAGAGGGGGAGTTGGAATCCGAAGGCCTGTTACGAGTCGGCACGGGTCAGCATGTCCTCGGCGTGGGCGAGCGTTTGCGGGCTGATGGTCACACCGCCGATCATGCGCGCGATCTCCTGGACACGATCGCTGCCGGTCAGCGGTTCGATGCGTGTTTCGGTTTCGCCGGCCTTGATGCGCTTGGCGACCTGCAGGTGCTGGTGGCCCAGGGCCGCGACCTGCGCCAGGTGGGTGATGACGAACACCTGCCGGCGGCCGCCGATCTCGCGCAGCAACTGACCGACGATTTCTGCCACGCGTCCGCCGACGCCGACATCGACCTCGTCGAAGATCAGGGTCGGGATGCGGCCGAGGTTGGCCAGTTCCACCTGCAGGGCCAGCGACAGGCGCGACAGTTCGCCGCCCGAGGCCACTTTCGCGAGCGGTCGTGCTGGCTGGCCCGGGTTGGCGGCCACCAGAAACTCGGCGCGTTCGCGACCACGCGGAGCGCGTTCGCCGGCGGGCAGTGACGACAGGGCCACCTCGAAGCGCGCGTCGCGCATGCCAAGCTCCGGCAGGCGGGCACTGACCGCGGTGCCCAGTTTCTTTGCCGCATTCACGCGCGCCTTGCCGATCTGGTCGGCGAGCGTGTCGTAGGTGGCCGCCGCCGCTTTGGCCTCATCTTCCAGTTTGGCCAGGTTGGTGTCGTAGTTTTCGATGTCATCGAGTTCGACGCGCAGGCGCACGGCCAGGGCTGGCAGTTCTTCCGGTTTGACGCGATGTTTGCGTGACAGGTCGTGCACGCTCCCCAGGCGCGAATCGAGTTCTTCGAGACGTCCCGGATCAAGATCGAGGCCATCGAGATACTGGTGGAGCCGCGCGGCGGCCTCATCGATCTGGATCGTGGCCTCGTTGAGCAGGGCCACGACCTCGGTGAGCTTGCCGTCGAAGCGGGTCAGCGCTTCCAGCTGGCCGCTGGCCTTCGAGAGCAGCGCGGACAGGGCGCTGTCCTCGGCATCGTAGAGAACCTCGGCCACGCCCTGCACGCCCTGCAGGAGCTCGGTGCCATTGGCGAGTCGGGCGTGCTCTTCTTCCAGCTTTGGAATCTCGTCGACGGTCAGCTTGAGCGCTTCCAGCTCCTTGACCTGATGGCGCAGCCAGTCGAGCCGCTGGTCGCGGTCCGCCGATTCCTGTTTCAGCGTCTCCAGCCGGTCATGCAGCGACTTCCAGTTCGTGTAGTGACCCGCGAGGGTATCCACCTGCTCATCGATACCGGCGTAGGCATCGAGCAGGGCGAGTTGCTGGTCGCGTTTGAGCAGCGACTGGTGTTCGTGCTGGCCGTGAATGTCCACCAGCCGGTCGCCGAGATCGCGCAGTTGCTGGACCGTGACCGGACGGCCGTTGATCCAGGCCTTGGAAGGCTTTTCACGCTCCACCATGCGCCGCAGCAGGCATTCGCCTTCATCGCTCAGGTTCTGTTCCTGGAGCCAGGCCGCGGCCTCGCTGTCGCTCGTCAAGGCAAAGCGGGCATGGACCTCGGCGCGGGCGGCACCGGTGCGGATCACGTGCGCCTCGGCGCGTTCGCCCAGCGCCAGTGCCAGCGCGTCGATGACAATGGATTTGCCGGCCCCGGTTTCGCCGGTCAGGACCGTGAGCCCCGGACCGAACTCGAGTTCGAGGTTGCGAACGATGGCAAAGTCGCGGACCAACAGATGCTCGAGCATGCCCCGACCTAGACGGTCTTGCCCCAGTGCAGTTTCTGGCGCAGCACGTCGAAGTAGCTGCGCCGCGCGGGATGCACCAGTTCGACCGAGTGTTCGGCGCGGCGCACGAAGATGTGATCGCCGTCGCTGAGCGCCATGGACGACTGCCCGTCGAATGAAACGTGCGCGTGCTGGCCGGACGAGCCGGTCATGACGATCTCGATCACCGAATCGCTGCTGACCACCAGCGGCCGGAAGCTCAGGGTGTGCGGGCAGATCGGCACCACCGCCAGCGCCGGCAGGGTAGGGTGCAGGACCGGGCCGCCGGCCGACATGGCGTAGGCGGTGGAACCGGTTGGGCTGGCCACGATCACGCCGTCGCCGCGCGAGCTGTTGACGAACTCGCCGCCGAGAAAAATTTCGAACTCGATCATGCGCGCCAGCTCGCCCTTGGTGACAATCACGTCGTTGAGCGCGGTGGCGCTGTGGACGATTTTGCCCATGCGCATGATCTCGGACGACAGCAGCAGGCGTGTCTCGCTGTGATACTCGCCGTCGAGGATATGGCCGATGTCCTCCAGCATCTGGTCGACGCCGATGTCGGCGAGAAAGCCGAGACGCCCGCGGTTTACGCCGATCAGCGGCACACCGTACGGGGCGAGATGACGAGCGATGCTGAGCAGGGTGCCGTCGCCGCCGACGATGATGGCCAGGTCGATCTCGCGGCCGATGTTCTCGAAGGGCACGCTGGGCAAGGTGGTCTTGCCCAGCAGCGAGGCGGTGTTGTCATCGACCAGCACCTGCAGGCGGCGGGCGCGCAGGAACTCACCGAGCCGCTCGATGGACCCACGGATGGATTCGTCGCGGTAGCGGCCGAACAAACCGACAGTGCTGATTTTCTTCTTCATGTGGCCATGGCCGGAAAGGCGTAACGCTAGCACGGGTGACGGGGGCGGCCAATCGAGCATCCGCCGCCGGCGCGTGGCGGCGCCCGCTGTTCTGGGTCCTGACGAGGCTTGGCACTCCGGTGCCGGGAGTGCTAAATTCAGACTATCCCAAGCCCCGGATAGCCACCTGCCGTGCGTCCCGCCTCTCCCCTGTCCAACCGCGCCGAACAGCTGCTGAAAACGCTGGTCGAGCGCTATATCGAAGACGGCCAGCCGGTCGGTTCCCGGATGCTGGCCCGCCAGGCCGGGCTCGACCTGTCACCGGCCACGGTGCGCAATGTCATGTCCGACCTCGAGGAACTGGGTCTGGTTCGTGCCCCGCACACCTCGGCCGGGCGGATCCCGACGGAGCGTGGTTATCGGGTGTTCGTGGATTCGCTGCTCAAGGTCAAGCCGCTGCACGCCAGTGAGGTGCGTCGCCTGCAAGACGAGTTCTGCGCGGCCCACGATCCGCAGCAGATCATTGAGTGCGCCTCGGGCCTGTTGTCCGAGGTCAGCCGCCTGACCGGCATCGTCATGGCCCCGCGCCGTGACGACTTTGCCGCGTTCCGGCAGATCGATTTCGTGCGGCTGTCGCGCGACCGGCTGCTGGTGATCCTGGTGACGCAGGACGGTCAAGTGCAGAACCGCGTGCTGCAGGCACCGTCGCGCCCGGGCGGGGCGGGCGGCGAGTTCGACTTCACCTCCGCCGAACTCCAGCGTGCCTCGAACTATTTCAACGAGACCTTCTCCGGCGTCAGCCTGGCCGACGTCAAGCTCCGTCTGCTTGGCGAGATGGAGCGCGAGCATGACGATCTGCAGCGCATCATGTCGCTGGCCATGCGTGCCGCCGGCGCGGCGCTGGAGCCCGACGAGCCGGAGGACCACCTGCTGGTGTCCGGCGAATCCAACCTGATGGATCTGCCGGATTTGGGCGACATGCGCAAACTGCGCCGCCTGTTCGAGGCGTTCAATACCAAGCGCGACCTGCTCGACCTGCTCGACCGCAGCATGCGCGCCGGCGGCGTGAAGATCTTTATCGGTCAGGAATCGGGCTACCAGGCGCTGGAGGATTGCAGCGTCATCACCGCGCCGTACTCGGTCGATGGCAACATCGTCGGCACCCTCGGCGTGATCGGGCCGACGCGCATGGCCTACGAACGCCTGATTCCGGTGGTGGACCTGACCGCGCGGCTGTTGTCCAATGCGCTCACCGCCCTGGAGCGTGGCGATCGTCTTGAAGACCCGCGGCGTTGACCCCACCCGGGCGGTGGACCCTGACCGCCCTGTCACCAATAATCAATTGAACATGACCCAGAACGAACCGCAGCTACCCGTTGAACCGCCGCTCGACCCGGTCGAGAGTCTTCGCCAGGAGCTGGAAGCGGCCCGCGCCCAGGTGGCCGAAAGCCAGGAAAAGTATCTGCGCGCCCTGGCCGAGGCGGACAACACCCGCCGCCGCGCCGAACTCGACCTGGCCGGGGTCCATAAATACGCCGTCGAGCGCTTCGCCGGCGAGATCGTCACCGTCCGCGACTCACTCGACCTGGCCGCGGCCCTGGATCTGACCGGAGAGAACCAGGAGGCACTGGTCCGGATGCGGGAGGGGATCGGACTGACGCTCAAACAGCTGGATGACGTGTTCCGCAAGTTCGGTATTTCCCTGCTCGACCCGAAAGGGGAGAAATTCGACCCCGCCCGCCACCAGGCCATCAGCATGGTGGAGTCGGCCGAAGTGCCGGCCAACCACGTATTAAGTGTCGTGCAGAAGGGCTATCAGCTGCACGATCGCGTCCTGAGACCGGCCATGGTGGTGGTGGCCAAGGCCCCCGGTAACGGCGCCCCCACTGCTTGAAAACCGGCCCCCAGGGCCCCATAACCCCACACAAATCACGATAATTTTTTGAGGACAGGAATCATGGGCAAGATCATCGGCATTGACCTCGGTACCACCAACTCGTGCGTGGCCGTCATGGAAGGCGGCGGCAAGGTGCGCGTCATCGAGAACAGCGAAGGCGACCGCACCACCCCGTCGGTGGTGGCGTTCTCCGACGACGACCAGGTGCTGGTCGGCCAGACCGCCAAGCGCCAGGCCGTGACCAACCCGCATAACACCCTGTACGCGGTCAAACGGCTGGTCGGGCGCAAGTTCGAAGACGAGGTGGTGCAGCGCGACATCAAGATGGTGCCGTACAAGATCGTCAAGGCCAAGAACGGCGACGCCTGGGTGGAAGTGCGCGGCAAGGCGATGGCTTCGCCGGAGATCTCCGCGCGTGTCCTGCAAAAGATGAAAAAGACCGCCGAGGACTATCTTGGCGAGGAAGTGACCGAAGCGGTGATCACCGTGCCGGCCTACTTCAACGATTCCCAGCGCCAGGCCACCAAGGACGCCGGCCGCATCGCCGGTCTGGAGGTCAAGCGCATCATCAACGAGCCAACCGCGGCGGCGCTCGCTTACGGCATGGACAAGAAGCCGGGCGACTCCAAGATCGCCATCTACGACCTCGGCGGCGGCACGTTCGATATCTCGATCATCGAGATCGCCTCGGTCGACGGCGAGCATCAGTTCGAGGTGCTGTCCACCAACGGCGACACCTTCCTCGGCGGTGAAGATTTCGACAAGCGCATCATCGATTACCTCGCCGACGAGTTCCGCAAGGACCAGGGCATCGACCTCAGGGGCGATCCGCTGGCCATGCAGCGTCTCAAGGACGCGGCCGAAAAGGCCAAGGTCGAGCTGTCCACGACGCAGCAGACCGACGTGAATCTGCCCTACGTCACGGCCGACGCCAAGGGTCCGAAGCATCTCAGCGTCAAGCTATCGCGCGCCAAGCTCGAGGCGCTGGTCGAGGACCTGATCGCGCGCACCGTCGAGCCGTGCAAGATCGCGCTCAAGGACGCCGGCCTCAAGGCCAGCGAGATCAACGACGTAATCCTGGTCGGCGGCCAGACGCGCATGCCCAAGGTGCAGGAGACGGTCAAGAATTTCTTCGGCCAGGAGCCGCGCAAGGACGTCAACCCGGACGAGGCGGTGGCGATCGGCGCGGCCATCCAGGCCGGCGTGCTGTCGGGCGCGGTCAAGGACGTGTTGTTGCTCGATGTGACGCCGCTGTCGCTGGGCATCGAAACGCTCGGCGGGGTCATGACCAAGCTGATTCAGAAAAACACCACTATCCCGACCAAGGCCGCGCAGACGTTCTCGACCGCCGATGACAATCAGGGTGCGGTGACCGTGCACGTGATGCAGGGCGAACGCGAGATGGCGGCCGGCAACAAGTCGCTTGGCCGTTTCGACCTGACCGGCATTCCGGCGGCCCCGCGCGGCCTGCCGCAGATCGAGGTGACCTTCGACATCGACGCCAACGGCATCCTGCACGTGTCGGCCAAGGACAAGGGCACCGGCAAGGAGAACAAGATCGAGATCAAGGCCGGTTCGGGCCTCAATGAGGAAGAGATCAACCGCATGGTCAAGGACGCCGAGGCGCACGCCGAGGAAGACCGCAAGGCCCACGAACTGGTCGATGCCCGCAACCAGGCCGACGGCATGATCCACACCGTCGGCAAGACGCTCAAGGAACACGGCGACAAGGTTGAAGCGGCCGAGAAGGAAAAGATCGAGGCGGCACTCAAAGAGCTTGAGGCCGCCATCAAGGGCGACGACAAGGACGATATCCAGAAGAAGACCGAGGCGCTCGCACAGGCCTCGCACAAGCTGGCCGAGCAGATGTACAAGACGGCCGGGGGCGCCGAAGGCGCCGCCGGGGCTGAGGCCGGTGCGGCCGAGGCCGGCGGCAATGGCGGTGCCGGCAAGGAAAACGTGGTCGACGCCGAGTTCGAGGAAGTGAAGGACAATAAAAAGAAGTAGCCAGCCGCCAGTGGCCAGGCAACAGAAGCGGCTGGCCACGGCTTGAACAGTCCGGCGACGGGTAACGGTGGGTATCGTTACCCGTCTCTGTTGTTGACTGGCTGCTTGTCACTTGTAACTTGCTACCGGGTTTATGGCCAAAAAAGATTATTACGAGGTATTGGGCGTGGCGCGCAACGCGCCGGAGGCCGACGTCAAGAAGGCCTACCGGCGGCTGGCCATGAAGCACCATCCCGACCGCAACCCGGAAGACAAGGCGGCCGAGGAGAAATTCAAGGAACTCCAGGCGGCCTATGAGGTGTTGTCGGACGCCTCCAAGCGCGCCGCCTACGACCAGTTCGGCCACGCCGGCGTCGATTCCTCGGCCGGCGCCGGCGGTTTCCATACCGCTGCCGGCGGCGCCAATTTCTCCGATATCTTCGGCGATGTATTCGGCGACATCTTCGGCGGCGGTCGCCGTGCCGGCGGCGCTTTCCGCGGCTCGGATCTGCGTTACTCCCTGGAGCTATCCCTGGAGGACGCGGTCAAGGGGGCCACGGTGCAGATCCGGGTGCCCAAGCTCGATACCTGCGCTACCTGCCACGGCAGCGGCGCCAAGCCCGGGACGAAACCGGTCGCCTGCCGGACCTGCGGCGGTCAAGGCCAAGTGCGCATGCAGCAGGGTTTCTTTTCCATTCAGCAGACCTGCCCGGCCTGCCACGGCCAGGGCAAGGTGGTCAGCGACCCGTGCGCGACCTGCCGCGGCCAGGGCCGCGTGCAGTCGGCCAAGACGCTCTCGGTCAAGGTGCCGGCCGGTGTCGATGAAGGCGACCAGATCCGGTTGGCGAGCGAAGGCGAGGCCGGCGAGGGCGGTGGCCCGGCGGGCGATCTCTACGTGCAGGTGCACCTGAAGGCGCACGCGATCTTCAGGCGCGATCACGACGATCTGTATTGCGAGATGCCGGTGTCGTTCGTGACCGCGGCGATGGGCGGTGAGCTGGAGGTGCCGACCCTCGATGGCCGGGCCAGCATCAAGATCCCGTCCGGCACGCAGAGCGAGAAACTGTTCCGCCTGCGCGGCAAGGGCGTGCGCAACGTGCGCAACGGCGCCCAGGGCGATCTTTATTGCAAGGTTGCCGTGGAAACCCCGGTCAACCTGAGCGCGGAACAGAAGGACATGCTACACCGGCTCGACGACTCGCTCCGGGCCGGCGGCGCGAAGCACAGCCCGCGCGAGTCATCCTGGGTCGATAAGCTCAAAGGCCTGTTCGGCTGAGTTAAGTGCCCTGACCGGAACACGCACAGGCCCATTTCAGGGTGACGGAGTCGTTCCCCCGGGGCCCGGGCCCGGCGTCTCGGCCGCGGGTTTGAGCGACTGATAAGTGAGTTCCAGTTTCAGGCGATCGCGCTCCTTCTTGGCGCCGGCATGCCCCGGGTTGAGGGCCACGGCCTTGTCGAGCAGCGCGACGGCGTCCTTGTATTCCCGCGCGGCGGTCTTGAGCGTGGCCAGTTCGAAATAGACATCGCCCATTTCCTGGCGCTTGCCGGCATTTTTGTAAATCTCCAGCATTTCTTTCAGCACGTCTTCACGCTTGTCCTTGATCCGTTCCAGCACGCTGATATAGGTATCGTCGTCGCGGAAACCGTCCAGCGGTTTGGCCGAGTTCATGTAATAGCGTACACGCCAGACCTTGAGCGGTTCCTTGTCGGCGAAATTCGCGCGCGGTTTGTAACCGAACAGCCGGTTGCCGCTGTACTCCGGCGCCATCACCACCGACATCGGCGGGCGGGTGCGCAACCAGTTGACCAGCGCCTCGGCCTCGGCGCGTGCCTCGGGGGAATCCTTGGGCAACTGGCGAAGGCGCAGCAGGTGTCCGGCCAGGCGCACATGGCTGTGCTCGTGGGTCCTGAGCAGGTTCATCCAGAATTCGGATTCGCGCGCGGCGTCGTCCTTGCGTTCGAGCGAGCGCACCAGCATGAAATACAGCAACGAGTCGCGGTAACGGCTGTCGGCCAGCGCCGGGTTGGTGGCGATGCGCTTGACCTCGGCGTAGAGCTCGGCGGCGCCTTTCGTTTTTTCGGTCAGGCTCAGGATGTCGATGAATTTCTTGTCGACCTCGGTGTCCTTGGCGTTGTCCAGCGCAAAGGCCTCGATGCGGGCGACGTTGCGCGCCAGGTTCCAGTCCTCGGCGTGGGCGGATAGCGCCGGCAGCAGGATCATCAACCAGACGACGTGCATGATTCGTTTCATGTAGACACTCCTGTTCGATCCGTGAGAGGGGGCAGACGTTACGACCGTTGATGATTCTGGCCTTTTTTTTCCAGTACCGCCAGAGCCGGGGCCGCGTGGGTGTCGTAACCGCACGGACCGGGTCGATTCTGCCGGTCCGGCCGTTCGCATCCACCCGGGTTGCCGGCCGGCCGGCAACCCGTCGCGAACACCATCTGAAATTGATTGCCGTTCCGGCATCGCTGATTTAGTCTTACCCGGCGTGAACGAATCCGCCATTTCCCAGGCCGTCATCCCATGATCAAAGTCGCCATCACCGGTGCCGGCGGGCGTATGGGCCGCACCCTGATTGAAGCCTGCACGCTGACCGAAGGGATGAGTCTGACGGTGGCATTGGAGCGTCCCGGGGCCAGCGCCATCGGCCTGGACGCCGGCGAGCTGGCCGGTGTCGGTCGCCTGGGGGTGGCCGTGCGGCCATCGCCGAACGGCCACGACTACGACGTCATGGTCGATTTCACCCGCCCCGAGGCCACGCGCCAGCACCTGGCGCACTGCCGCGAGCACGGCCGGCGTCTGGTGATCGGCACTACCGGTTTCGACGAGGCCGGTCTGGCGCATATCCGCGAGGCCGCCCGCGAGATTCCGATCGTACTGGCGCCCAACATGAGCGTCGGCGTGAATCTGTGTTTCAAGCTGCTGGAAACCGCCGCCCGCGTGCTCGGCCACGATGCCGACATCGAAATCACCGAGGCGCACCACCGTCACAAGGTCGATGCCCCGTCGGGCACGGCCCTGCGCATGGGCGAGGTGATCGCCCGCACCCTGGGCCGCGACCTCAAGACCGACGGCGTCTATGCCCGTCACGGCATCACCGGCGAGCGGCCGCGCGGGGCCATCGGTTTTTCGGTGGTCCGGGCCGGCGACATTGTCGGCGATCACACGGTGTTGTTCGCCGGTGGCGGCGAACGCGTGGAAATCCGCCACCACGCCGAGTCGCGCATGACCTTCGCCACCGGCGCGCTGCGCGCTGCGCGCTGGCTGATGGACCGCCCGCCCGGGCTTTATGACATGCAGGACGTGCTCGGTTTGCGTTAGTCGTTAGCGGTTCGTTGCCTTCCGGAAGGCTCCTCCCGTATAATCGCTTTTCAGCGGGATTTACCCCTTTTTCGAGAATTTCCACGGGAGCGGCCGGGTTGCTCCCGCATTCGCATGCCTGCGCCAGAGGAATTTCGCTGAGATGTCGTCCGCACTGCTCGCCCTGGAAGATGGATCCCTGTTTTACGGGGAGTCCGTGGGTATTGCAGGCGAGACGGTCGGCGAGGTGGTGTTCAACACTGCCCTTACCGGCTACCAGGAAATCCTCACCGACCCCTCTTACGCCGAGCAGATCATCACGCTGACGTATCCGCACATCGGCAACACCGGCTGCAACCCGGAGGACATGGAGTCCAGTCGCGCCTGGGCGCGCGGCCTGATCATCCGCGACCTGCCGTTTCGCCACAGCAATTTCCGCGCGACCGAATCACTGCCCGAATTCCTGCAACGCCAGAAGTTGGTGGCCATTGCCGGCATCGACACGCGCCGGCTGACGCGCATCCTGCGCGAGAAGGGCGCCCAGAACGGCTGCATCCTGGCGGTGGCCAAGGGAAAGCCCAACGAGAAAAAGGCACTGGCCGCCGCCCGCAGTTTTCCGGGTCTCAAGGGCATGGATCTCGCCAAAGAGGTCAGCACCCGCCAGACCTATATATGGTCGGAAGGCAGCTGGGTCCTCGGCCAGGGTCATCGTCGGAACATCACTACCAAGTTCAAGGTCGTGGCCTACGATTTTGGGGTCAAGACGAACATCCTGCGCATGCTGGCCGACCGCGGCTGTGCGCTGACGGTGGTGCCGGCCAAGACCCCGGCCGGCGAGGTGCTGGCGCTGAAACCGGACGGCGTGTTCCTGTCCAACGGTCCCGGCGATCCGGAGCCCTGCACCTACGCCATCCAGGCCATCCGCGAGATCGTCGCCACGAAACTGCCGGTGTTCGGAATTTGTCTCGGCCATCAGTTGCTCGGCCTGGCCTCCGGCGCGCGCACGCTGAAGATGAAGTTCGGCCACCACGGCGCCAATCACCCGGTGCAGGACCTGGACACGAAGCGCGTCATGATCACCAGCCAGAATCACGGCTTCGCCGTCGACGAGACCAGCCTGCCGGGTACCCTGCGCGTGACGCACCGCTCGTTGTTCGACGGCACCATCCAGGGTCTGGCGCGTACCGACGCGCCGGCGTTCTGCTTCCAGGGCCACCCGGAGGCGAGTCCCGGCCCGCACGACGTGGCGCCGCTGTTCGATCATTTCATTTCGCTCATGCAGCAACGCAAGCCCGCCTGAACCATGCCCAAGCGCACCGACATAAAAAGTATCCTGATCATCGGCGCCGGCCCGATCGTCATCGGCCAGGCCTGCGAGTTCGATTACTCGGGCGCGCAGGCGTGCAAGGCGCTGCGCGAGGAGGGCTATCGCGTCATTCTGGTCAATTCCAATCCGGCCACCATCATGACCGATCCGGACATGGCCGACGCCACCTACATCGAGCCGGTCACCTGGCCGACGGTGGCCAAGATCATCGAGAAGGAACGGCCCGATGCGCTGCTGCCGACCATGGGCGGCCAGACCGGTCTCAACACCGCGCTCGATCTTGCCCGCGAAGGGGTGCTGGAAAAATTCGGCGTCGAACTGATCGGCGCCTCGCGCGAGGCCATCGACAAGGCCGAGGACCGCGAGTTGTTCAAGAAGACCATGGAAAAGATCGGTCTGGAGTGCGCGCGCGGCGCCATCGCCCACAGCCTGGAAGAGGCCCTGCAGGTGCAGGCGGCCATCGGTTTCCCGGTCATCATCCGCCCGTCGTTCACGCTCGGCGGCACCGGCGGCGGTATTGCCTACAACAAGGACGAGTTCGTGGACATCTGCCAGCGTGGTCTCGACGCCTCGCCGACCCGCGAGCTGCTGATCGAGGAATCCATCATCGGCTGGAAGGAATACGAGATGGAGGTGGTGCGCGACCGCGCCGACAATTGCATCATCATCTGCTCGATCGAAAATTTCGACCCGATGGGCGTGCACACCGGCGATTCCATTACCGTCGCCCCGGCGCAGACGCTGACCGACAAGGAATACCAGATCATGCGCGATGCCTCCATCGCCTGCCTGCGCGAAATCGGTGTCGACACCGGCGGATCCAACGTGCAGTTCGCCATCAACCCGCAGGACGGGCGCATGATCATCATCGAGATGAATCCGCGCGTGTCCCGCTCCTCGGCGCTGGCCTCCAAGGCCACCGGCTTCCCGATCGCCAAGGTGGCGGCCAAGCTGGCGGTCGGTTACACACTCGACGAGCTGCGCAACGACATCACCGGCGGCGCCACCCCGGCCTCGTTCGAACCGTCGATTGATTACGTGGTCACCAAGATTCCGCGTTTCACGTTCGAGAAATTTCCCAAGGCCGACCCAACCCTGACCACGCAGATGAAGTCGGTGGGCGAGGCCATGGCGATCGGGCGCACCTTTCAGGAATCACTGCAAAAGGCCATGCGCTCGCTGGAGATCGGCTCCTACGGTTTCGAACCGCGCCTCGACCCGGCGCTGGATGCCGATCACGCCCGCCAGCGGCTGACCCAGTTGCTGCGCGTGCCGGGCCCCGACCGTCTCTGGGCGGTCGCCGATGGTTTCCGCTTCGGCCTGAGCAGCGACGAGATTCACGCGCTGTCGTACATCGATCCCTGGTTTCTCGCCCAGATCGAGGACCTGGTGCTGACCGAAAAAGACATTGCCAAGCAGGCCAAGGCGAAGACCCGCCCGAACGCCGCGACCTTGCGCGCCTGGAAGCGCAAGGGGTTCTCCGACCGCCGTCTGGCGCAACTGCTCGGCAAGAAGGAGGCGCAGATCCGCAAGTGGCGCTGGGCCGATAATGTGCGTCCGGTCTACAAGCGGGTCGATACCTGCGCGGCCGAATTCGCCTCGGCCACCGCCTACATGTACTCGACCTACGAGGAAGAGTGCGAGGCAAGGCCCGACGATCGCCGCAAGATCATTGTCCTGGGTGGCGGACCGAACCGCATCGGTCAGGGTATTGAGTTCGACTATTGCTGCTGCCACGCCTCGTTCGCGCTGCGCGAGGACGGCATCCAGACCATCATGATCAACTGCAACCCGGAAACGGTTTCGACTGACTACGACACCTCCGACCGGCTGTACTTCGAACCGCTCACGCTCGAGGACGTGCTGGAGATCATTCACCTCGAAAAACCCGAGGGCGTGATCGTGCAATACGGCGGCCAGACGCCGCTCAAGCTGGCACGCGGGCTGGAGGCGGCCGGTGCGCCGATCATCGGCACCAGTCCGGAATCCATCGACATGGCCGAGGACCGTGAGCGTTTCCAGAAGCTGGTCAAAAAGCTCAAGTTGTTGCAACCGCCCAACGCCACGGCCCGCACCACCGAGGCCGCCATCAAACTGGCCGAGAAGATCGGTTACCCGCTGGTGGTGCGCCCGTCGTACGTACTCGGCGGGCGCGCCATGGAGATCGTTCATTCGCGCGACGATCTGGAACGCTACATGCGCGAGGCGGTGCGCGTGTCAGAAGACTCGCCGGTGCTGCTCGACCGCTTCCTGTCCGATGCCGGCGAAGTCGATGTCGACGCCATCAGCGACGGCGAGCAGGTGGTGATCGGCGGCATCATGGAGCACATCGAAGAGGCGGGTGTGCACTCCGGCGACTCCGCCTGCTCGCTGCCGCCGTATTCGCTGTCGCCGAAAATCCAGGACGAAATGCGCCGCCAAACGGTGGTGCTGGCCAAGGGTCTCAAGGTCATCGGCCTCATGAACATCCAGTTCGCCATCAAGGATGGCAAGGTGTACGTGCTGGAGGTCAACCCGCGTGCCTCGCGCACGGTGCCCTACGTTTCCAAGGCCACCGGCCGCCCGCTGGCCAAGATCGCCGCCCGCTGCATGGCCGGCCAGAGTCTCCGGAGCCAGGGCGTGAGCGGCGAGATCGTGCCCAGCTACTATTCGGTGAAGGAAGCGGTGTTCCCGTTCAGCAAGTTCACGGGTGTCGACACCATGCTCGGACCGGAGATGAAATCGACCGGCGAGGTCATGGGGGTGGGCGACAACTTCGGCGAGGCCTTCTCCAAGTCGCAGCTCGCGGCCGGCAGCCCGATTCCGCACAGCGGGCGTCTGTTCATCAGCGTGCGCGATCCCGACCAGCGCCACGCCGTCGAGGTGGCGCGCTACTTCGCCGCGAACGGCTTCGAACTGCTGGCCACGCGCGGTACGGCGGCGGTGCTGGCCGAGGCCGGTGTGCCGGTCACCCCCATCAACAAGGTGTCTGAAGGGCGGCCACACATCGTCGACATGATCACCAACGATGAAATTGATATCATCATCAACACTGTGTCGGACCGGCAGAGCATCGAGGATGCCTTCGCCATCCGCCGCCAGGCGCTGCTGCACAAGGTCACCAGTTACACGACCCTGACGGCGGCCCGCGCCGCGGCCGAGGCACACCGCCGCGCCACCGGACTGACGGTTCACTGTTTGCAGGACCTGCACCGCACACTGAAGAACGGACAATGAAGAAGACACCCATCACCGCCACCGGCGCCGAGAAGCTGGTCGCCGAACTGCGGCGGCTGAAGTCGGTCGAGCGTCCACGCATCATCCAGGCGATCGCCGAGGCGCGCGCTCACGGCGACCTGTCCGAGAACGCCGAGTACCACGCGGCCCGCGAGCAGCAGGGCTTCACCGAAGGGCGCATCGCCGAACTTGAATCGAGACTGTCCACTGCCCAGGTCATCGATCCGAAGACGGTCAAGGCCGATGGCCGGGTGGTGTTCGGGGCGACGGTGAAACTTGCCGATGGCGGTACCGACCAGGAAGTGACTTACCAGATCGTCGGTGACTACGAGGCCGACATTAATGCCGGCATGATCTCGGTGAACTCGCCGATCGCCCGCGCGCTGATCGGCAAGAGCGTCGGCGACGCTGTCGAGGTGCAGGTGCCGGGCGGCGCAAAGTCCTACGAAATCCTCGATGTCCGGTATATCTGAGTTTTGAGCTTGAAGCTTCAAGCTTCGCCCCATGGCCCGCAGTAAAAGCAGCGGTCGCTGGCTGGATCGTCAGCGCCGTGACCCCTATGTCCGCAAGGCTCGCCAGGCCGGCGCCCGCTCGCGCGCCATCTTCAAGCTGGAAGAGCTGGATCGCCAGGACCGGCTGCTCAAGCCCGGCATGACGGTGGTCGATCTCGGTGCCGCACCCGGCGGCTGGTCGCAGTACGCGGCCGGACGGGTGGGCAAGGCGGGGCGAGTGATCGCGCTGGACCTGCTGGCGATGGACCCGATTCCGGGGGTGGAGCTGTTACAGGGCGATTTCACGGAAGAATCCGTGTTGAACGCGCTGGAAGCCCGGCTCGCCGGCCGGCCGGCCGACCTTGTAATATCGGATATGGCCCCCAACATGACCGGGATAGTCATCACCGATCAGGCGCGCATCATGATGCTCGCCGAGCTCTCCCTGGATTTTGCCACCCGCCATCTGCGTCCGGGCGGGGATTTCCTGGTGAAGACCTTCCAGGGTGCAGGGTTTACCGATTTTCTGCGCACGATGCGCGGGCGCTTTGCGCGGGTGCTGAGCCGTAAACCGCCGGCCTCGCGCACCGAAAGCCGGGAAATTTTCATGATCGGCCGGGGATTTAAGGGTTCGGCGGCGGTTGAGCCGCAGGCCGGCGCGTAGGACAATGACTACTATTGCTATGATGAGTAGCGGTTAAGCGATGTTGAACGGGATCATCCCGCACTGGACGGATACACCTTGAACAACCTGACCAAAAATATTCTGCTCTGGCTCGTCATCTCCATCGTGCTGATGACGGTCTACAACAGTTTCACGGGCCGGCAGATCGATTCCAAGACCATCGATTACTCGGCGTTCATCCAGCACGTCCAAAAGTCCGACGTCGACAGCGTGTTCATCAACGAGCGCGAGATCATCGGCAAACTCAAGGACGGCCGCGAGTTCGTCACCCACGCCCCGGATGACCGGGGGATGGTCAGCGACCTGCTCAAGAGCAACGTCAACATCAAGGTCAAGCCGCGCGGCGAGTCGATCTGGTACGTCCTCCTGATCAACTGGTTCCCGTTCCTGCTGCTGATTGGTTTCTGGATCTACCTGATGCGTCAGATGCAGGGCGGCATGGGCGGTCGCGGCGCCATGAGTTTCGGCAAGAGCAAGGCGCGCATGCTCACCGAAGAGCAGAACAAGGTCACGTTCGCCGATGTCGCCGGCGTGGAAGAGGCCAAGGAAGAGGTTGGCGAACTGGTCGAGTTCCTGCGCGACCCGTCCAAATTCCAGAAGCTCGGCGGGCGCATCCCCAAGGGTGTGCTCATGACCGGCAACCCCGGTACCGGCAAGACCCTGCTCGCCAAGGCCATCGCCGGCGAGGCCAAGGTGCCGTTCTTCACCATCTCCGGTTCCGACTTCGTCGAGATGTTCGTCGGCGTCGGCGCCTCGCGCGTGCGCGACATGTTCGAACAGGCCAAGAAGCACGCGCCGTGCATCATCTTCATCGACGAGATCGACGCCGTCGGCCGCCAGCGTGGCGCCGGCCTGGGCGGCGGGCACGACGAGCGCGAGCAGACGCTCAACCAGCTGCTGGTCGAGATGGACGGCTTCGAGGGTAACGAGGGCGTGATCGTCATCGCCGCCACCAACCGCCCGGACGTGCTCGACCCGGCGCTGCTGCGCCCGGGTCGCTTCGACCGCCAGG